>Ga0136644_10000327_pt1 | contig 37767 bp, 33 predicted proteins | sample C_130820_EF_Meta_FD_94780 | JGI IMG/M metagenome (GOLD analysis project Ga0136644, IMG submission 94780) | Freshwater microbial communities from Lake Croche, Canada to study carbon cycling - C_130820_EF_MetaG (v2) (version 2) | ecosystem: Environmental > Aquatic > Freshwater > Lake | place...
GCGCCAAGATCGGCCCACCCACACTGAGCCAATAGCGCGCTGGTGAGGCACCCATGATGGCGGCAGCCTCGCGCCATGAACGCCTGAGTCCCGCGATAGCCGGTGTCATGACTAAGAACATCAGCGGAATCTGGAAGTACAGGTAGACGACCACGATGCCCCAGAAGCCGGTCACCGTGACTCCGTAATCGCGCAGGTCTAGGCCAAGACCAGCGAGTGCCTTTGTGACCAACCCTTGGGTTCCGATCGTGGCGATGAATGCAAAGGCAAGGGGAACGCCACCGAGCTGTGATGCAACCGCGGACCATGACTCCAGGGTGGGGTGGAGCCACCGCGGTCGCCGCAGCGTGGAAACCACAAGAGCGAGCACGAGACCAATAAGGCCACCTACGACAGCACTGGTGAAGGACAACTCGGTTGAGTTGATGAAGCCCTGGCGGTAGGTCCCTGACATGGCACGCGCGAGGGCGTCAAAGCCGATGCTCCCCCCGGGGGTCAACGCCTTCCACGCCACCACAGTGATCGGATAGACGAGGAATAGAGCGATGAATGCCGCAAACGGGACGGCTACTGCAATCCCGAGGCGTGAGTCACGCTGAAACAGCGCTCTCATACGCATCCCTTCTGACGGGCATCTACAACGTAGCGTGCGGGGCACCGCCTTCGATAAAGGCGATGCCCCGCGACGGGTCGTGCTGCTACGCGTCGGCGACCATCGGTCCCCAGTTGTCCGTGATCTGCTGCTTCATCACGGCAATCTGATCTGCGGTTGGGAAGCTGATCTGCGAGATCTGATCAGCGGTCGGGAGGTTCTTCTTCATGTCGGCCGTGATGAGGCCGGCCTTGTCGAGGGCCGCGTAGCGCGCCGGGATGGCTCCGCCCGCAAGGTAACCGAGGGCGCCCTCATTGCCGGTGATGTGCTCAAGCCACAACTGCGCCGCACACGGATGAACAGGATCCGACACGACGGACTGTGCGTAGTACGAGCCGTAGAGGCCATCGGCGGGGATGGTCACCTGGAAATTGAACCCGGCTTCCTTCATCTTCTGCTGGATCGCGGGGAAGTTGTAGGACCAGTCCAGTGCGATCGGCACATCGCCGGACAGTAGGGCTGCCTCGGTGACGTCCATCGTCTGGAGGTTGCCTGACTTCTTGAGGTCGGCGAAGTACTGGATGCCAGGCTTGATGTCGTCGTACGAGCCACCGTTGGCAAGTGCCGCGGCCACAACTGCGGCGAATGCGGCACCGGCTTCACGGGGATCACCGTTGAGGGTGATCATGCCCTTGTATGCCGGCTTCTTGAGGTCAGCCCAGGTCATCGGCGCTGTCTTGACGAGCTTTGTGTTGGTGGCGATCGACATGATGCCGTAGTAGGCGCCAACCCAGTTGCCCGCGGCGTCCTTCAGGTTGTCAGGGATCTCAGCCCAGTTGGTGGTCATGTAAGGCTGGATGAGGTTCTCGCTCATTGCCTGACCGATGAACGACGGGCCAATGTCGATGGCATCGGGCTTGCTGGGCTGGCCCATAAGCGTCTTGATCGCGGTGAGCTCGTCGGCAGACGAAGCATCTGGGGTCGCAACAGGGGCCTCGAGGCCGTAGGTGTCGCGGAAGGACTTGAGGATGCCGGCGTAGTTTGCCCAGCTGTCCGGGAGCGCGATGAGGTTGACATTGCCCTCTGCCTTGGCGGCGGCGGCGATCTCATCAACTGTGGTTCCGCACGTGGCGCCGGATGCTGAGGAACTTGATGATGCCATCTCGGAACCAGCGGAAGCAGAGGCAGATGTGGCATCAGAGGACGATGAACTTGAACATGCAGCCAGTAGTGCTGAGGCCAGCACCACAGGAACGACGTACAGCGACTTACGCATGGACGACCTTTCGTAGGAGGTGAGGTGGACGCTAGGAGTTGCAAGTGTCATGGGTGCGACGCGAAGTAGAACGTTGGGACAACGAGCCACAAATGATTCGCTGCGTCCGAGCCTCTACGGTGGGAGTCATGCGCCGCGTGAGATGTGCGATTGTGATTGTGCTTGCGACTGTGACGTGCGTCGCGTTGATGTGGTCACCGCAGACGTCTGCCTCGGCCGCGGCGTCGTCACCTGACTCGTTGAGTCATCTGGGCAATGCACATCAGGTCATCATCGTGACGGCAAGCGGTTGGTCTTCACCCGCGGGAACCCTCACGGCATGGGAGCGGGATGCACATGGTTGGCGTCGAGTCATCGCACCAACCCCGGCAGTACTCGGTGCCCGTGGCCTCGTGCTCGCATCACAACGACGCCAAAGTACGGGCACGACACCTGCGGGAACATTCGCGATCCCCAGCAGTTTTGGTCGCCTTCCGAATCCCGGTACCGGTCTGCCGTACACGCAATTGACGCCCAAGGATGCCTGGCCCTACAACCCTGACGATCCATCGACCTACAACGTCTTCCAGGATGCGGACCGTTCTTGGGACTCCTACGGACACAACGTGGAATATCTGTGGCGACACGGCGTGCAATACGACTACGTCGCCGTCCTGGACTACAACCTCCCCCGGGGCTCCATCACCACAGACGCCAACGGGATTCGACATGCGACAACTCCCGCCAACACAGCAGCCGGCGGCGGAATCTTCCTGCACGTGTCGGACGGGCGCAAGACAACCGGATGTATCGCGGTGTCACGGAAGGCGATGCGAAGCATTCTGCGCTGGTTGAACCCGGCGGCACAACCTGTGATCGTGGTTGGGCCACAGTCTCAGATCAATCAGATGTAATCACGGAGCTCTGTGGTGGCTGAATACTGCCGCGATCAGCTGGTTCCTGAACTCCGGCAAGCAATGTCGGCACGCTCGTGGTGACCACACCGGGCTGGAAGAGCAGACGTGCCTTCAACCGGATCGCACTCTGGTTGTGTAGTAAGCCTTCCCACCAGTGCATCACAACGTACTCGGGGATATACACCGCGATCAGATCGCCAGGGTGCTCCGCCTTGAGTCGACGTACGTACTCAACGATCGGGGTGGATACGTCCCGGAAAGGCGAATCAACGACCACCAAGGGCACGGGAATTCCCCGTCGATTCCAATCGGCCTCGAGCGCCGTTATTTCGCTGCGTTCCGTCTGCACGTGTAGCCCCACAAGCGTGTCCGGGCGCGCGGCTCGCGCGAAGGACAGAGCCAGCATCGCCGGCGCATTGACGCGCGAGACCAGCACAATCGCGTGAACTCGACTGGGGAGCGTCATGCCGCCCACCGGAGCTGCGAGAAGCGCATCCGTACGTCTGTAGTGGCGATTGATGCCCATCATCAGCAGAACGATGAGCGGCATGATGACAATGACCAACCATGCTCCATGACCGAATTTCGTGACCACCACAATGACAAGGACTAGGCCCGTCACTGTCGCGCCGACGGCGTTGATGACGCGTGATCGGTAGATGGTCATGCGTTCACGTTTGTCGGTGATTTTGAGGAGCAAACGGTTCCAGTGTCGGACCATGCCGGCCTGAGAGATCGTGAACGACAAGAACACGCCCAGGATGTACAGCTGCACCAGACGAGTGACGCTCGCGTCGAACACGATGACCAGCACTACAGCGGCTGACGCAAGGATCACGATGCCGTTGCTGAAGACGAGACGATCTCCACGACGACCGAACTGGCGGGGAAGGAAACCATCACGGCCAAGAACTGAGGCAAGAATCGGAAAGCCATTAAAAGCGGTATTCGCCGCCAGGATCAGCACGGTCATCGTGAATATCTGTAGTGCATAGAAGCCGATGGAACTCGGACCGAAGACCGCAGTTCCCAACTGGGCGATCACCGTGTCCTGCGAGAATCCAGCGGCCTGCCCCATCATCGACGGATCTTCGGCGACGTGGACGTGAGTGGTAACCGCAAGAAGCGTGATGCCACCGAAGAGCACGACCGCTATGCCACCCAGTGCCAACAAGGTCAGGGAGGCATTGCGTGATTTGGGCACTCGAAAGAACGGCACCCCATTACTGACAGCTTCGACACCTGTCAGAGCCGTGCATCCGGACGCGAATGCGCGAAGCACGAGGAAGACGAGGGCCAGGCCGGTCAATTCCTGGGTCTGAATTGGATAGACGGCTGACATGGCCACAGGTGCGTTGCCGGTGGCAAATCGGATCCCAGCCGTGACCAGCATGATGACCACAGTGGCAATGAAGAGATAGGTGGGCAGGGCGAAGGAGAATCCAGATTCCTTTACACCGCGCAAGTTGATAAGCGTGAGCAGGATGATAAATCCAACGCACAACTGCACCGCATGCCCATTGAATACTGGGAATGCCGAGATGAGGTTGGCGACACCGGATGAGATGGACACTGCCACTGTCACGATGTAGTCGACGACCAAAGCAGCGGCGGCAACCAACGCTGTCTTCTGACCGAAGTTCTCCTGCGCGACCTGGTAGTCGCCACCGCCACCCGGATACGCGTACACCGTCTTGCGGTAGGACGTGACCACGATGATTAGGAGGAAGATAACGGCAAGGGCAACCCACGGGGTGAGTTGAAGAGCCGCTAAACCGCCAAGGATGAGAACGAGCAGGATTTCTTCCGTCGCGTACGCCACGCTCGATAGGGCGTCCGACGCAAAGATGGGCAGCGCAAGCCACTTGGGCAACAGTGAGTGGGATGCTCGCTGGTTGTGAACCGGGGATCCGACAACGACCCGCTTCAGTACTTCAAGGACCACGGGAACAACTTAGCCCCGCTTGTCGCCATCATGCATCGGTGGGCCCGTGCGTCACCCGACGCGAATGTCCTTCAGCGCAGGGAACTGTTCCCGCCAACGCAAGGACTCGGCGGGGTCGACCTCGACTACGAGTACTTCTTCCGCGACGCCCGCCTGCGCGATGACGTCGCCCCTAGGGTCGACCACGACCGAGTGGCCTCCCAGGGCAATGCCTGGCTGGTCACCCACCTCATTACAGGCCACCACCCACGCTTGATTCTCAATTGCACGAGCACGTGTCAGCACATCCCAGTGCGCAATGCGGGGGGTGGGCCATCCCGACGACACCAGGATCGCCGTCGCCCCGCCTTGGACAAGTGCGCGAAAGAGTTCCGGGAAGCGCAGGTCATAGCAGGTCGCAAGGCCGGTGGGACCAAGTGGCGTATCGACAACCACGAGTTCATCGCCGCCACTCATGAGCGTCGTCTCACCACCGTCGAACCCAAAGAGATGGATCTTGCGATAGGTGGCAACGAGTTCTCCATCCGGGGCGAACATCAGACTCGTGTTATAAAAATTGCCGTCGGTAGAACGTTCGGCGATCGAGCCACCGTGCAACCAGATCTTGTGCTCTTCCGCCAGTGATGCGAGGGCCTCGACCAAGGGGCCATCCAACGCCTGTGCGTTCTGACGAGCCGCATCTATGTCGAAGGCGCCCACATGCCACAACTCCGGCAGCACCATGAGGTCGCAGTCCGCGGCATGATGGTCGACCAGCGCAAGTGTCCGGGTGATCCGCGCACCCACAGATTCACGAGTGGAACAGTCCAACTGCACAAGTCCCACCCGCACCTTCATACCTCGACTCTAGGCTGAGGTCATGCCGGAATCCACTGATCTCGCCGACGCCTGGCTCACCTCTCTCACCTCTTTCTCCGAGCTTGTGGCAGGGCTCTCCCCGGCTCAATGGAACTCCCCAAGTCCGTGCCCGGGCTGGAGTGTGGGAGATCTTGTCGCACACACGGTCGACATCGAGGAACGTATGGCCGGGGTGCCCCAACCCGACTACGAACCAGATTGGGATGCGCTGCCGCACGTCACCGAGAGCGGCCGGCGAATGGAACCCGGAGTTGACCGTCGACGGGGTTTGGATCGCTCGGTCGTCCTCGATCAACTTTCTGTCGTTTCAGCCACGCGTTCGGCACAGGTCGCCGACCTCGATCCCGAGGCGACAATTGTCAGCCCCTTCGGTCGAGAGATCACCTTGTCCGTGATGATGCGCATGCGCATCTTCGACGTATGGGTGCACGAGCAGGACATTCGCGTGGCGCTTAACCTCCCCGGCAATCTCACCACGGTGGGCGGACAGGTAACCCAGAGCATGATCATCGAGTCACTCCCGCGCACCTGGGCCAAGTCAGCAGCCGCACCCGAAGGAAGCGTGCTGTGCGTCGACGTCATTGGGTCAGACCTTCCTCGCACGGTGTGGGTGCGTGCCGGCGAAGAGGGACGTGGAGACTTTCTCGATACTCGCCCCGAGAACATCGACGTCACCATCATGGGTACCTGGCCCGCATTGCTCGCCGCTGCCACGGGCCGTTCGTCAGACACGCGGCTCAATGTGCAAGGGGACGCAAAGCTTGCGCAGGCCCTGGTGTCGAACCTCAACATGGCTCCGTGATCCGAGCTGCCGATGTCGTGACTCACCTGCCAGCAGGTCTGTCCGTTCTCGCATGCCAGAGTTGACCTTGTGACCACCTTGACAGGTAGCCGAGTGTGGGCACCACTCATCACACTCTGGATTGTGTGGGGCTCCACGTATGTGGGCATAGCTCTCCAGGGGCAATCCATGCCACCGCTACTGTCCAATGGCACTCGACTGATGCTCGCCGGTCTACTTCTGGCCGCCGGCTTGGCCATCAGGGGTCAGGGACAGCAGCTGCGGATCTCGTGGGCTCAGCTGCGATCCGTCGCGACGGTAGGTCTTGGCCTGATGGGTTTCGGCATCGGAACATTGGTCCTTGCCGAGCGTTACGTGCCGAGCAGTGTTGCGGCGTTGATCGTCTCCTCTATTCCCCTGTGGATCGTGCTTCTTCGCACCGGCGGCGGCGATCGTCCCGGCAAAGTCACTTTGGCCGGCGTCGTTGTGGGACTCGTGGGTCTTGGGCTGATGCTTTTGCCGGGGGGCTCCGTGCCGGTGCGCGGCACCGTGATGGACGTGACCCTGTGGTCCTTGGCCATCGTGGCGTCGAGTTTTGTCTGGGCACTGGTCTCCTACCGAGCTCGCAACTACGCGATGCCAGGTAATGCACTCGTCTCAGCCGCCTACGAACTCGTTATCGGTGGAGCTTCCTTGACGATTCTTGGCCTGCTCCTCGGAGATCGCATCACACCATCGCAGTTCACCACGTCTTCCAATGTCGCGTGGCTGTACATGGTCGTTGCATCAGTCGTCGGCTACGGCTGCTACTCCTACCTCTTGGCACATGCACCGATCTCACTGCTATCCACCTACGCCTACGTCAACCCTGGCGTCGCTGTACTGCTCGGATTTCTCATCCTCGGAGAACCACTGAGTCGAGCAGTGGCCATTGGGTTGACCGTTGTCGTGGGAGGCGTTGTGCTCGTGGTGTCCGGCGAAAGACGACAAGCATGACCGTGCTGGATGGCACGCCCGCTGGACCCGTTATTGCACCGGGAGAGCGTTCTTCTCATCGGCCCGACATCCAGGGGATGCGTGCGCTAGCGGTGGGATTGGTTGTTGCCTTCCATGCGGGACTCCCCATTCCGGGAGGTTTCGTCGGAGTAGACGTGTTCTTTGTGATCTCCGGCTTTGTCATCACAGCCATGCTGATGCGACAGAAGGCACATTCAGGACGGATCAATTTCGCGCGCTTCTACGGGCGGCGTTTTCTTCGACTCACACCTGCATTGGCGCTGCTTGTCACCGTCGTGGCTCTCGCGTCCCTCGTGCTCCAAGGTCCGTTTGGGGCTCAGCAGACGACGGCCAGCACGGGCCTGGGTGCCATGCTCTTGGTGGCCAACGTCGTCATCTCTCATGCATCCGGTGACTATTTTGCTGACGCGGCAACGACCAACCCGCTGCTCAACACCTGGTCCCTCTCCGTCGAAGAGCAGTTCTATCTCGTGTTTCCAGGCCTACTGGTCCTCGGCTGGTTCCTCGCACGAAAGAGCAGGCTGGGTCCACTGGTTCTGGTCGTGGTACTGGCCTGCGCATCATTTTCACTTTCGATTGTCACGACCTACTCGCCTTCGACAGATCAGTTGTCCTGGTTCGGCGGGCCGCTTTCCTTTGCATACTTCAGTTCCCTGACACGAGCGTGGGAGTTTGCCGTTGGTGCAGTCCTTGCACTCTGTCTCGCACGCATCCCCCTCCTTAGGCGCTCACATCTCGTTGTTCTGTCAGGTGTGGGCGTCTTTCTCCTCGTTGCCGCAAGCCTCCTGCTCAGTGACAGCACACCATTTCCCGGTGTAGCCGCTTTGCTGCCTGTCCTTGGTGCGGCCCTGCTGCTATTCACGGGTTCTCAGGGAACAACGCTCGCGGGTCGTGTGCTGGGATCGCGCCCACTGGTGACCGTGGGAGATATCTCGTACTCCTGGTATTTGTGGCACTGGCCCGTCATCGTGTTTTCGGTGCTCCTGTGGCCGGATCGTCCACTGGTTGCGGTCATCGCGGCCATCGGCTCCTTGATTCCTGCCGTGGTCTCGTATCGATACGTCGAGAACCCACTTCGCCACCTGAAGCTGCAAGCACACTGGAAACGAGTTCTTATCGGTGTAGGCACCCTCGCACCCCCACTTGCGGTGTGTCTCACTCTTCTCATTGGCGCCAACATGGGTTGGGGGCTGACTGATGCCACTGGCATATCAACACCCTTCCAATCCACGGGTCTGTCATCCTCGACGGTCGCTACACGGGTGTCGCCGGATGCTGCAGGGGATGACCCATCGACGTCGGGTGGACTGCGTTCCGATCACATTGCCATCCAGGCAGGGTGCGTGAACGTGCCGCTCACGGTCGACACCTGCGTCTTCGGGCCCGCCGACGCTCCGCAGATTTTGCTGGCGGGAGACTCACAGTCCTACGCCGTCGCCGACGGGGTCATCGCCGCGGCCACCGCACTTGGGTACTCAACTCAGGTGGCCAGTCGCACCGGTTGCCCTTTCCTCGGTTTGCCATCAAGCGGCGCGCATGACATTCCCTGCCAGGCGTGGCAATCCGATGTTCTGGCGTATGCGAAGACGCACCGACCTGCCTTGGTGATCATTGCCAATCGCAGCACCGGTTACGTGCACCCGGAGATTCGCTGGCGTACCGTGGCACGACCAGACGGTGGACGTGCCACGAGCATCACTGAGGCCGCGGCTCTCTATCGAACAGCACTGGGCACAGTGCTCACAGCTCTGTCCTCGGAGCACATCCCCGTCATCGTGCTCAACGCCGTGCCAGACATGAAGGGCTATGTCGATCGCACGTCACTGGCAGCGCAGGCTTTCGGTGCAGCAGATTTTGGGAAATCCCTCAACAGCCTCGTGGCACAGCGCGAACCGGCCATGGCGGTTGAGACCAGCCTTGCCTCATCCATCGCCGGGGTATCGATGGTCGATCCATTCCCGTCTCTGTGCACCGATCGTGAATGCTGGGCACGCAGAGGCGGTGACCCCTGGTATCAGGACGAGCAACATGTCAGTGTGTTCGGTTCACTGCGCCTTGAAGAACCGATCCGTATAGCAATCACACAGGCCCTCGCACGTTAATCTGTGCTCGTGACTTTGCAGCGGCGCACCTTGATGGCGTCGGTCATCGCGCTTCTGATCATCATCATGATGACCGTGCTCCTTCTCGTGCAGTTCTCGCGCACTGTGTCAGCGACAGCCGCAATTAATGATCAGCTCTCACCGGCAGCAGACGCCTCCTCAGCACTCACACTCGAGCAAGCAAACGCAAACTTGGCTCTAGCCGATGCGACTCTCCTTGATCGTGGCGACTCAGTGCAGGCGTATCGAAGTTCTATAGGCCAGGCCACCACACTGCTGGGTGAGATCGATGTCGCGATCAAGGATGAGGAAGTATCACTAAGCCAGCTCGTCACAGCAGCTCGCGCAGCTCAGCAGGAATGGGTCGACAGAGCCGGCAATCCGATTGTGGCAGCCCTCGATGCGGGTCGTCGCACACGAGCGATGAAACTGATGGCATCCGATGCGGTCCAAACGTCCTACGCCGCGATGACCACGGCCTCTAGGGATCTCAGCCACGCCATCAATATGCGTAGGGATGAGGCTGTCGCATCCGCAAATGGATTTGCCACACTGCTCGGCATCATCCTCGTGCTCATCTGCGTGGTCATCACCGCGATGGTTGCGTTCTTTGTCCTCGGCGTACAGCGGTGGGTCCTCGTTCCCTTATCGAGTATTCGCCACGACCTCACGCGCGCCGCTCGTGAGCCTGGCCATTCGCACCCGGTACGCAATGTTGGTCCGCCAGAGCTCATGGCTCTTGCCAAGGACGGCGAGCAGCTGCGGCGCGAACTTGTCAAGGAAATCGACGAGGCCCACGCGGCGCGCACCGCGCTCATGCAAGACGCGCCTCTGGTGGCGGCTATGCGATCGGAGCTCTCAGCACCACCGATCCCCAACTTTGAGGAGTTGGCGATCGCAGGAATGTCCATGGCGTTCGAAGGTGTCATTGCAGGCGACTGGTGGGAGGTCATCGAGCAGGACGACGGTTCCGTGATCCTCATGATTGCCGATGTCTCAGGTCACGATCCTGTCGCTGGTGTGACCGCGCTTCGAGTTCGATCCATTATGCGCTCGTCACTAGCTGGCGGAGAGGGGATCACCAAAGCGATCGAACGTTCGGCTGAATCCATGAACAAGGACGGTCACTTCGTGACGGCTCTTGTGTTCTCCATCAATCCCGACAGAAGCGTCCTCACGTGGTGCAACGCCGGGCACGTCCCCGGATTCGTCGTGACATTCGAGGGACGTGTGCACAGATGCATGCCCACGGGTCCGATTATTTCGTCTCTGGGTGGATCGTGGGAGACGCAATCCGTGGAGTTCTCGGCCGGTGACAGCCTGCTGTGCTACACCGACGGACTGGTTGAAATTGATGATGTCCAGTGGGATGACGATGCACTGGCCTCATATCTCGAGGGGGTGGACGCGATGGTGCGATGTGACCCTGAAGAACTCATCGCCAAAGTCTTGTCCTACGTCCGCCATCGAGCGCGGGTGTGGAACCGAGACGATGTCACCGTCATGGCGGCAAGCCGCCTCCTGTAGAGCGCACACCCGCATGAAAGGGTTCGGCCATGACTCATGATGTGGACCCGAACGCGATGTCGGACATTTCTGGCGAAAGTCGGCTTTCCCTACATATTGGCCGACTCCCCATCGATGTTCGAGTTGCTGTGTACTCCACCATCATCTTGATGTCAGGCCTAGCGCTCTACGACCCAGGAACAGTCGCACTCGACTGGACGGAGTGGGCAAAAGAATTTGGTGCCGTCCTTGCACCGGTTGCAGCCGTGGCACTTGCTCATGCTTTTGCAGAAGCACTGGGTCACGAAGTGCACACCGGAACCCATCTAACGCCCGCCGTTCGCAAGAAGATCGTTCTGCATAACCTGCAATTCCTCTACCCGGGAATTGTCACGAGCTTCTTCTTGGTCCCTATGCTTATCCTTCATGTGCCCGCAGATGTCGCGGTAAACACGCTTCTTCTTGTTGGCTCCGCGAGTTTGGTGTGCTGGGGCACATTCGCCGGGCGACGCGTAGGCCTTGGCTTCTGGGGAACACTGACGTATGCCCTTGGTTACGGCGTCGTGGGATTACTCGTCGTGCTGGTGAAGTACTGGCTCACTCACTGAGCCACACTGGTTCGCGCCCCACATCGGGCAGGTGCAAAATCCCAGCGGCGACTCCCGCACTGAACGCTGCACCAAAGGCTCCTGGTTCAGCAACATCCAGTACGCGGTAGTCCCCCAATTGGTCGCGCTTCGCGGCAGCGAGCATGGGGTTTTTGATCCACCCACCCACCACGACGGCCTCACTATGAGCGCCGGCCACGTGGTCCATTCGCTCTAACGGGTCCTGTGTGAGTGCTACCAGATCTTCCACGGCTGAGCGCCAGAGGGCACCCGGGGTCACACCGTCCGTGACATTCACGATGCTGAGGTGATCGTTTCCGACGTCAACAATTCGCGGATGAGCTTCACTTCGTGAGAGTGCCATCGCATCCAAGCCGAGCTGTTGTCGGTCTTCTCGTGTGGTGGCACCGACCAGCGCCGCGATGCGGTCAAGGGACAAGCCTGTCAATCGGCCGGCTAGCAGCACATGATGATCGCGGAGCACCGTTTGGCCGACACTGATGTCAGCACCGGTGAGATTTTCAATGTCATCGAGAGAGACCGGATCGACGACGCGCAGGAGTGCTTCTGCAGTACCCAGTGAGTCGAACAACATTCCTGGATGCGCTGCACCGGCGACAAGGCAGGCCGTCTGATGATCGTGACCACCATTGGTGAGCACGGCGCCGCGCAGGATCTCCGGCGCCCCTCCCGTGACGCAGCCGAGGTGATCACCTGCCCACGCACGACGCGCGGGCATGAGATTGCCCACGAGGTCAACACCGGGTTCCCAGACCTGCGTGGTGGTGACATCCATCAGCCCCGAACGTGACGCGACGGAAACTTCTGCGGCCATGTCACCACCGAGGGAGTGCACGATCCAGTCGCCCACACCAAGGTGCACAACGGCATCGCGTGATGACGAGATGTGGTCATAGAGCCATTGGATCTTGGCGATCGACGGCTTGCTATTGAGGCGCATCCCGGTAGCACGGCGAAAATCACGGTCGGACACGGCTGCTTTGACCCGGGATGCATCTCCGCGTGGATCGAACCATGCCAATGCAGGTGCGCAGGGGCGGCCGTTGCTGTCGAGGAGAATCCCGGTTTCACCGATCCCCGTGACTCCGATGCCCACGACTCGGCCGTCAGCACCCTCGGCCGTACGGACCAGCACGTCGATCACCGCATCGGCCAGGACCTGCGGGGCTATATCGAAGTGCGGGCCCTCGTGATGCCACGGCGTCGGGGCGGAGTGCGTGGCGACCACCTCGCCGGTGGGTGCCACGGCCACGGCCTTGATAGACGTGGTTCCCACGTCGACACCGAGAAGGACATCACCCGGCACTCTCACTCCCGGAGGTCTCGGCGGCTGCGCAAACCGTTACGTTAGCGATCTAAGTCCATCCCCGCCGAGTCTTGCGAAATCGAGGAACTCCCATGAGTGATGTCACCTACCGGATGCGCCGCCTGTTCAATCAGAATTCCGGCCGCTGCCTTGATATCGCTATCGACCATGGATTCTTCGGAGAGCGAGCATTCCTTGCCGGAATCGAGGACCTTTCGGCTGCGGTCTCGACCCTGGCTGCCGCGGCTCCCGATGCCATCCAGCTCACACCAGGTCAGGCACACCGCCTGCAATCACAGGGGGACCGCACACGGCCGGCACTCGTGCTGCGCACAGACATCGCCAACGTCTACGGCTCGCCTTTGCCCCATCACCTATTTGATCTCACTATCCCGGAGCCAGCACTCACCGGCGTCAAGCTCGACGCCTCCTGCGTCGTCGTCAACCTCTTCGATCTTCCTGGACAGCCGCAGGTGCGCGAAGCCTGCATCCGCGCAGTTCTAGCCGTGAAGCAAGATTGCGATCGTTATGGCATGCCCTTGATGGTCGAGCCGCTCGTCATGAAGGAGACCCCCGCAGGGTCTTACGGAGTGAACGGCGACCTGGACAAGATCCTGCCCGTGGTGCGACAGGCAGTAGAGCTCGGTGCAGACATCATCAAGGCCGACCCCACTGACGACCCAACTCAGTACCACGAGGTCATTCGCATCGCCGGAGGTGTCCCCGTGCTTGTGCGTGGCGGAGGCAAGGCCCCGGAAGCAGAGTTGCTGCAGCGCACACATGCCCTACTCGCCCAGGGTGCAGCCGGGCTCGTCTATGGACGCAACATTGTTCAGCACGACAACCCCGTCGGTATGACGCGAGCACTCATGGCCATGCTCCACGATGGTGCTGATGCTTCCGCGGCTTTGAAGATTCTGCAGACCGCATGACATCGGTTCGCATTGGAGTCGTAGGCGGCGGCCTTATGGGCCGCGAGCTTGCCGTCGTCTGCGGTCGGTGGATGAGTCTCGTGGATCACCCCGTGCGGCCGTCCATTGTGGCTGTGGCCGACCCGAATCCCGCTGCTCGTGAATGGTTCCGGCAGATCGACAGTGTGACAACTCTCGTGGATGACTGGCGGACACTCCTTGAAGACGACAGCATCGATGTTCTCTATCTTGCTGTACCGCACAACCTGCATGAGGATCTATACGTCGCGGTCGCCGAAGCCGGGCGCGACTTCTTGGGAGAGAAGCCTTTCGGCATTGATCTCAGCTCCGCCCAGAGAATCGTCAAGGCAATCGAGAGTTCGTCCGCATTTGTGCGCGTATCCAGTGAGATGCCGTTCTTTCCTGGAGCACTCAAGGCCTACAAACATGCGGCGTCGGGGACCTTGGGTGAACTCCTTGATGTTCGCTCACAGTTTGCTCACTCATCGGATATCGACCGCACCAAGCCGATCAACTGGAAGCGGCGGGTGGAGACCTGCGGCGACATTGGCGTCATGGGCGACCTCGGTATGCACGTGGCACATGTTCCGCTTCGCCTCGGCTGGCGTCCCGACACCGTGTATTCCATGCTTGACGATGTTGTGACCCAACGTCCCGACGCTGACGGCAACCTCGTTGCTTGCGACACATGGGACAACGCTCTGCTTGCCTGCCGCGTACCGCAGGGGTCACGGCGATTCTCAATGCTGTGGGAGACACGGCGCATCGCTCCCGGACACATGAATTCTTGGTCTTTTGAGGCAGTGGGAATGGACGGTGGGATCCGGTTCAGCACGCGTAATCCAGCAGTTGTTCAGCGTTTCACTCGCCACGGGAGTGAACAGGTATGGGAAGAAGTCCAACCGGGTAACGCTTCTGTGTGGCCCACCATCACCGGGGGAATTTTCGAGTTCGGGTTCACCGATGCGCTACTACAGATGTGGGCCGCTTATCTGGCCGAGCGGGCAGGTGCTCTCGGAGATCGTTTCGGCTGCGCAACCCCGCGCGAGGCGCTGGATTCCCATCGCGTGTTCGCAGCTGCACTCGCATCACACGGCAGTGGTGCGGCGGAACCGCTATCGAAAGTCTCCTAGGCGGGAGTGTTTCGGCGAGGGCGACCACCAATGCGGCTCTGCAGCAATCAGGTCGAGTGTGCTGCTCTAACTCTGGGCCATGTCGACGAACCGCGAATAGTGACCTTGGAAGGCGACACCCACCGTGCCGGTAGGTCCGTTGCGATGCTTGGCAATGATGAAATCTGCTTCACCGGCGCGCGGTGATTCGCGCTCGTATGCGTCTTCGCGATGCAGAAGGATCACCATGTCTGCGTCCTGCTCGAGGGATCCCGATTCGCGAAGGTCTGACAGCAGTGGTCGCTTGTCGGTTCGTTGCTCGGGACCACGGTTGAGCTGGCTGATGGCGATGACCGGAACATCGAGCTCCTTGGCGAGGAGTTTGAGTGAACGCGAGAACTCGGAAACTTCTTGTTGACGGCTTTCCACGCGCTTACCGCTGGTCATGAGTTGCAGGTAGTCAACAACAACCATGCGTAGGCCGTGACGCTGCTTGAGACGCCGGCACTTGGCGCGGATCTCTGTAAGAGTCATATTGGGTGAGTCGTCGATGAACAGCGGGGCTTCACTGACGACACCCATGCGGGCGGCTAGGCGCGTCCAGTCTGCATCACTCATGGTTCCCGAGCGCATGTGGTGCAGCGGCACCTGTGCCTCAGCAGACAGCAGGCGCATGATGATCTCGTTGCGGCTCATTTCGAGCGAGAAGAAGACGGTGGCGAGGCCGTTCTTGATCGCGGCGGATCGACAGATGTCCATTCCGAACGTCGATTTACCCAGGGCAGGACGTGCCGCGAGGATGATGAGTTGGCCGGGATGCAATCCGTTGGTGATGCGATCCAACTCGGCAAATCCGGTCGGAACGCCGATCATCTCCCCACCGCGGTTGCCGATGGCTTCGATCTCGTTGAGGGCGTCACCCATGAGTGCACTCAGCGGGGCGTAGTCCTCGCTGGTGCGCTTGTCAGTGACCTCGTAAACCTCAGCCTGGGCGCGGTCGACGACATCATCAATATCTCCGGTGCCGGCGTATCCCATCTGCACAATGCGAGTGCCAGCCTCAACGAGACGGCGAAGAATGGCTTTCTCGCGCACGATGGTGCCGTAATAAGAACCGTTGGCTGCCGTGGGGACCATCTGCACAACGGTGTGCAAGTAAGGGGCGCCACCGACGCGTCCGAGTTCGCCAATACGGGTCAGTTCTGCGGACAAGGTCACGGCATCGACAGGCTCCCCGCGACCGTAGAGATCAAGGATGGCGCCATAGATGACCTGATGGCTTGGCCGGTAGAAGTCCGCTTCGCGAAGGATCTCCACGACATCGGCAATGGCGTCTTTGCTCAGCAACATCGCACCGAGAACAGACTGTTCTGCGGCAATGTCATTGGGTGGCGTGCGATCGGGACCAATGTCGCGTGGCTCAGAGGGCAGCGGCAGTTCTGCGACGCTCATGCCTACCTCCCTTGGTGATGCATGTGTACCGGTGACGTATGACAGCGGGATCGCACGGTACGGACCCACTCCCACAGTGTCCATCAGGGTTGTGGATAGATCTGTGGATGACATGGGGGTGCGGGGGTGGTTTATGAGGACAAAGTGCGGACAAGTTGGGGACGGGTGGGGGAGTTTCTGCTCACCTTTTTCCCTGTGCCACACAGTGGACGCCCGCGAGCCTGTGGACAAAAAGAATGTGGTGACTACCGTGCGCCTATGGCCGCCCCGTACCGAGTCACTGTCGTATGCCTAGGCAACATTTGTCGCTCCCCTATCGGGGAGGCGGTTCTTCGCGCCCGTCTGGCCGAGGCAGGGCTCTCCGAGGTTTACCAGGTGGATTCAGCCGGCACAGGTGACTGGCACCTCGGGCACGGTGCAGATCCGCGGTCTATCGATGTGCTCAATGCGCACGGATACGACCATGACCACACCGCACGTCAGATCACGTCATCGTGGATGGCGGACACCGACCTCCTGCTGGCGATGGACGAGAGCAATTACCGCAACCTGCAGCAGTTGATAACCCACAGTGGCTGGACGCCCCAGCTCCGCATGATGCGCTCCTTCGATCCAGCCCTCAGCCACCTACCCGAACCACATCCCGAACTCGATGTACCCGATCCTTACTACGGCGGACCGGACGGATTTCTCGATGTGCTTCGCATGATCGAACGAGCTGCTGACGGACTAGTCGACTGGCTTCCACAGCACCAGCTGTGACGTTCGCGGGTGCTTATCGAAAGGTGTAAGCCCATTCCGCTAGCGTGGTGATTCTGAGTCGCAACGCGCGGCGCCCAACCACTAAGGACTAGACATGAGCGAGACACCACCCATGCCACCCACGCCCCCCATGCCACCTGCACCGCAGACGCCCGGTGGTGGCCAACCGCAGAATGGTCTCGGAACTGCGGCCCTCGTCCTAGGCATCATTCAGTTCTTCTGCTTTCCCCTTCTGGGATCGATTTTGGCCATCATTCTCGGTCGCATGGGCATGAAGCGCGCCGAGCAGGGCCTTGCGACCAACGCAGGCGCCGCCAAGGCCGGTTTCATTCTCGGCATCATCGGCTTGGTACTCAGCGTTATCTTCTTCATCCTATGGATCGTGATGTTTGCCAACGCAGCAAAGAATGGTGACGTGACGATCACCACGAACTAAGCAACAACGATCGAGGGGCCGGGTCATGTGACCCGGCCCCTCGATCTTTACACGACTTACTCAGCGGTCGCTGCGGCTTCCCCGTGCTGGTTGGGGCCCGGCTGCGACGGTGACGCCCAGAAGATGATCAGGATGATCTGACCCACGCAGCACACCAGGTAGAGCAGGGCCCACCAGCCCGACCGCCCTGTGTCATGAAGTCGCCGGATCGCTACCGACAGAGTGGCCAGGAACAGGATCAACGAGATGATCCACACAATGATGGTCGTCGCTGTGCCCATGCCATTGCCCGAGATGGTCGCGACAATGCCACCGAAAATGATGTTGACGATCACGATGAACAGGTACCACCACCAGAACTCCGAGCGGCTTGCGCGACCCTCGAAGTTCGTCAGGTTCTTGAGCACATGCGAGATTGATTGACCGAACGACATGATTCCTCCCGTGCAGATTGGCGTACTGCCGGTTCACGTGGCCGGCTCTCCCACATCCTCGCGCACGCGAAGGCCCATGTCATGAGGAGTGACGACTTTGCGTCCTCTTATTTCGCTGCGCAACCTAGGAACGCGTGGCTACTGGTCCGTACTGGTTGGCCTCGGTATCGCCCTCAAGTGCCCACAGGACCCACAGGGCAACGATTCCCGGACTGACCAGCTGAATGAGCTGCAGCCAGCCACTGAATCCCTTGTCATGAAGGCGACGACATCCCACGGCCCACGTCGGCACCAGGGTGGCCAGAGAGAAACCGAAGGCGATCACGAACATCACCACGCTGATTACCACGAGTGCGATTCCCGTCCCGGAACCACTGTTGGCCACGGCGACGATGAGCAGGATCGTGGCAGGAACGGACAAGGCCACGGTGATCAGCGAGCAGAACAGGAAGAACCACCAGAACTCGCTGCGGGTGGCTCGACCGTTGAAGTCTGCATAGTGACGAAAGCAATAGGCGATGGAATCGGAGAACGTCATACCTCATGGTGACATGCGAACGGGCGCTCACCGGTGAGGTGAGCGCCCGTTCGGCTGGAGTTTCCTAGCCCTTGACGACCTGCAGCGTCACCGTGGCGACCACACCGGGGTGCACATCGACCTTGGCCGTGTGCTTGCCCACAGCCTTGATGGGCGAGGAGGTGTGAATCTTGCGCTTGTCAAGCACGGGTCCGCCGGCTGCCTTGACAGCATTGGCGATGTCGCCGGTGGTCACCGAACCGAACAACTTGCCGTTCTCGCCGGCGTTGACCGCCAGCAGCACGGCCAATGACTCCAACGCCTGCTTGACCTCGTTGGCGTGAGCGTTGTCGCGAATCTCGCGCACCTTGCGGGCGCGTTTGATCTGCACAACCTGCTTCTCGCCACCCTTGGTCCACGCGACAGCGAGGCCGCGAGGCATGAGGAAGTTGCGGCCGTAGCCGTCCTTGACCTCGACGATGTCACCTGCGGATCCCAGGCCGGACACTTCTTGAGTGAGGATGAGTTTCATGATCGATGCCCGTCCTATCGAGTGGTCGAGGAGTAGGGGAGGAGCGCAACCTCGCGCGCGTTCTTGACCGCCATGGCGATGTCGCGCTGATGCCGCGTGCAGCATCCGGTGACGCGACGTGCGCGGATCTTGCCGCGGTCGGAGATGAACTTGCGCAGCAGGTTGACGTCCTTGTAGTCGATCGCCTGGACGCCCTCTTTGCAGAAACCACAGGCCTTGGGCTTGACCATCTTCAGTTTTGAGGCCGCGGACTGGCGGCCCTTTCGATCGGTATTGCTGTTGTCGCGTGCCATGTCAGTTAGCTCCTGGATGAAAGGTGCGTTCGCACCGGGGGAAGGTGTGGCTTAGAAAGGAGGCTCGTCGAATGAGCCGCCGGACGGGGCGGATGCCCAAGGATCGTCCGAAGAGTCGCTGCCGCCAGATGTCGGACCGCTGTAGCCGCCGCCACCTTCGCCGCGAGCGACACGATTGACTTTGGCTGTGGCGTACCGCAGCGCGGGACCGACATCCTCGACATCCATCTCCACGACAGTGCGCTTCTCGCCCTCGCGAGTCTCATACGAGCGCTGCTTCAGACGACCCGTGACGATGACGCGAGTGCCCTTGGTGAGGGTCTCGGCCACGTTCTCGGCGTACTGACGCCAGACGCTGCACCGCATGTAGAGCGGATCGCCGTCCTTCCACTCATTGGTGGCCTTGTCCAGTACCCGAGGGCTGGACGCAACAGTGAAGGACGCGACGGCGGCACCACTGGGGGTGAACCGCAACTCGGGGTCGTTGGTGAGGTTGCCCACCACCGTGACCGTGACGTCGCCCGCAGCCACTACTCGGCTCCCGCCGCGACGACCTCGGGACGCATCACCTTCGTGCGCATGACGGCCTCGTTGAGGGACAACTGGCGATCGAGTTCCTTGACGGCCTCGGGGGTGGCGGTGATGTCGATGACGGCGTAAATGCCTTCACCCTTGTGATTGATCTCGTAGGCGAGCCTACGGCGGCCCCAGATATCCATCTTGTGGACCGTGCCCCCATCAGCGCGGATGACGTTAAGGAACGCCTCCAGGCTGGGAGCGATGGTCTTCTCTTCTAGATCCGGGTCGAGGATGACCATGACCTCATAGCGACGCATACCCCACCTCCTCTGGACTAAGCGGTCACGGTCGATCCGTGACAGGAGGGTGCGTGTCGTGCTTGCGAGCGGGAGAACCCGCCGCGGCAGCCCCAGAAGGTTAGCGCCTCACCGGCGTTGAGAGGAAATCCGTGGTGCTTCCAGTCCCTAGGCTGGGGCCGTGCGAATCGTGACATGGAACGTCAATTCCGTGACCGCACGTCTGGACCGGGTGCTGGCCTGGCTCGAGGCACATCAGCCAGATGTCCTCGCACTTCAAGAGCTCAAGTGCACAGATCAGGCCTTTCCCCTCATGGAAATCCAGGCCCTGGGATACGAGGCCGCGACCTGGGGCACGGGTCGATGGAACGGGGTGGCTCTCCTGAGCCGGGTGGGGATGTCCGACGTCACCATCGGCCTGACCGATCAGCCCGAGTATGAAGGCGCACGCGAACCCCGGGCGATCGGGGCAACATGCGCAGGGACCCGTATCTGGAGCGTCTACGTGCCCAACGGACGCGAGCCTGACCACGAGCACTATGCGTACAAACTCTCGTGGTTCACCGCCCTGCGGACCACCCTGACTGCAGAGATGTCGGCAGCGCCCGATAGATCACTCGCGGTCATCGGTGACTTCAACGTGGCACCGACAGATGACGACGTCTGGGATATCTCGCAGTTCGTCAACTCCACCCATGTCACGCCTGCCGAACGTTCGGCGCTTGCCGACTTGCGTGCGACAGGACTTGTGGACGTCATGCCACGCGCTCTCAAAGGGCAGCCGTACACCTTCTGGGATTACCGCGCAGCGTCCTTTGGTCGCGGCTTCGGCATGCGCATCGACCTCATTTACGCCAACGCCCCCTTCGCCGCACGTGTCACGGACTGTTGGATCGATCGCGAGGAACGCAAAGGCAAAGGCGCTTCCGACCACGCGCCTGTCGTTGTCGATCTCGGTGACGTATGACGCTCACGCTGCGGGTCATCACCTCTGACGAGCATGCGCAGTGGGTCGCCCAACGACCTTCGGTGTCGTTCCTTCAGGTTCCCGAGTGGGCTGGCGTCAAAGTGGGATGGCGCGCAGAATCGCTCGGCTGGTTTTACGGTTCGCAACTCGTGGGTGCAGGACTGGTGCTCTACCGCGGCATTCCGAAGTTTCCCCGCAGGAGTTTGGCCTACCTTCCCGAAGGTCCCGATATCGATTGGCAGCACCAGAGTCATCCGGGCCTCACGCTGTCTGAGTGGCTCACACCCCTTATTGAGCACACGCGACACCAGGGCGCCTTTCAGATCAAGATGGGGCCGCCCATGCCTGCTCGTCGATGGGAAGCCGACACTCTCAAATCCGCGATGGCAGCAGACCCACGCCCGGCCCGTATCGGGGACGTTCCGTCCGATTGGACCTCATCAGCAGCTCAGCAGCTGACCGACGATTTGCGTGCCTCCGATTGGAGGCAGACAGCTCCCGCCGGAGCTGGCTTCGGCGACGTGCAGCCACGGTTCGTGTTCCAGGTGCCCTTGGCGCACCGCTCACTCGACGACGTCATGGCCGGCTTCAACCAACTATGGCGGCGAAACATTCGAAAGGCGGAGAAGGAGGGCGTGAGCGTCTCACGCGGATCTCGTGAGGACCTCGCTTCCTTTCATCCCATCTATGTTGAGACGGCGGCACGCGACGGCTTCACCCCTCGCGCACTGTCGTACTTCGAGCGCATGTGGGACTGCCTCAACTCTCGTGAGGCTCGGCTGTCACTCCACCTGGCCCACCACGCGGGGCATGTGGCAGCCGCGACTCTCATGATTCGCGTGGGCAACCACGCCTGGTACTCCTACGGTGCTTCCACCACCGCCGACCGAGATGTCCGCCCGTCCAATGCCTTGCAATGGGACATGATCACGCGGGCGCACCAAGAAGGCTGTTCGGTGTACGACCTTCGTGGCATCTCCGACACCCTGGACCCGAGCGATCACCTGCATGGTTTGGTGCAATTCAAATTGGGTAGCGGCGGGTACGCGCAGGAATACACCGGTGAGTGGGACTATGTGACCCGTCCACTGTGGGCACGAGCGTTCCACTCTTACCAGTCCAGGCGAGGCTGATCAATGTCGTTCACCGTCACCGTGCGGGGCCAGAGATGGCGCGAGCACCAGGAGTCGGTGTGGGGTGCCATCTCGCGTGCTTGCGGCACCACCCCGGTACCCGTCATCAAAGGCAACGGCTACGGGCTTGGTGCCGATCTCCTCACGCGCCAGGCGGTTGCTCATCACGCGGACACCGTGGCCGTGGGCACCGTCTGGGAAATTGACACAGTCGCGCACGCGAGCAACCACGACATCGTCGTGCTTCAGCCATTTGACCCGCGCGACAAAGCGGCAGCAGCCGAGTGGTGGCGACTCGGTTCGCGCCTGCATTCCGGTCGCGTCATCAGGACGATCGCATCCACCGAGGCTCTTCGCGCACTTACCGCCGGTCCCGGCTCGGTGCGGGTCATCATCGAAGCTCGTTCATCGATGCAGCGATTCGGACTGGAGGAGTCCGAGATTCTCGAGCTGCTCGCAGACTCGACCATCCGCGAGGGTTTAGCGCGAGCACGGATCCTCATCGAGGGGCTCTCGCTGCACCTGCCCCTCGTGCAACCACCGGGTAAGCGCACGGGACGCAAGTCATTGGGCACGCCTCGTGTTCTTGAAGTGCTGCGCTGGGCTGCCATGTGGCATGCCCAGACGGACGTGTGGGCCGGACACAACTCTCCCGCTCGTCGCTTGTGGGTGTCTCATCTCAACGACGACGAGGCCGCGCTTGTGGTGAAGTCGCAGCCCGACATTGCGTTGCGTATGCGCGTAGGCACGAGGTTGTGGCTCGGTGATCGGGGCGCACTCCAGGCCAACGGAACCGTGCTGGCTGTCCACTCCGTCAAGGAGAGCACCCCGGTGGGTTATCGACAGCGCACCGGCCCAAGTGATGGATCACTGGTGGTGATCGGTGGTGGAACGTCGCATGGCATTGCACTGTCGGCACCTACTGCGGCAACCAACCTGCGCCAAAGAATTGCATCGATCGGGACCGGGGTGATTGAAGCCGCGGGGCGTTCGATGTCTCCCTTCACCCTTGATGGCAAGCAGCGCTGGTTTGCCGAGCCACCGCATCAGCAGGTATCGATGGTGTGGCTGCCCTGGGGTTGCATCGTGCCGTCGGTGGGAGATCCGGTCCCCGCTGAAGTTCGCTATACGACGTCGCGCTTTGACGCCGTCATCTTCACTGATTGATCCTCACCGAAGCAGCTGCACGATGCCGGCCTCGCGTGGAACGAAGAGTGATGGCGTCCGGTGCATTGTTGTACGCACCACCCCCGGGATCATCCGTGTCGTCCGCGAATCCGTCAGAGCGCACCGGATCCATCGTGGGTACATACATGGCCTGAATGACGCGATACGCAAGATAAAGAGTGGCCAAGACGTGGATCAGAATCGCCAGTGAGTACTGCTGCCCGGTCAGACTCTTTTGCCCATCGATGCCGTAGCCGACAAGGAACCACCAGATGCCGACGAAATAGATGACTTCGCCTGCCTGCCAGATCAAGAAGTCGCGCCACTTGGGGTGGGCGAGGACAGCCAGCGGGATGAGCCACAGCGAATACTGCGGGGAGTAGACCTTGTTGGTGATGGCGAAGGCGGCAATGATCAGGAACAGCACTGACGCCAGACGTGGGCGTCGGGGAGCGTGCAGGACAAGCAACGCAATTCCCGCGCATAGGACAAGGAAGAGCCCCGACGAGACTGCGTTGAGGGCATCCGACGGAATGGTTCCGATCCCGCTCTCGGTGAACCCGAACCAGATGGAGCCGAAGTCTTCGCCACGGAATCCGCTGAAGCGATAGAAGTAGGACCAACCGTCGAAGTTCAGATACATGATGGGGATGTTGACCGCCAGCCAGGAGATGCCGGTTCCCATGCACAACAAGCTCAACGCGCGCCAGCGTCCCGATCGCAGCGACAGCACGAGGAACGCGCCGAGGAACATCAGCGGATAGAACTTGGCCGCCACGGCGAGGCCCAGCAGAAGTCCGGCGGCCAGTTGTCGATCGCGCGACCACAGCAGGAGTGCGAGTCCTGAGAAGGCGAGCGGCAGGAGGTCCCAGTTGATGGTGGCGGCAAGGATCATGGTGGGAGCCACCGCGACCATCGCAGCATCCCAGGGGCGACGCTTCACGGTGAGCGCCGTCGCCATCACTGTGACCAAGAGTGCGATGAGTAGCAGCACCACGTTGGCGTGGAAGAACACAGAGACGCGATCCACCCCGTTGACGAGGAATGCCACAGCTGCGGTCAACGCGGAAGCGATCTGCATGAAGAAGCCGGTGATCACCGGGTATTCGAGGTACTGGCCATCGGGTCCGGCCTGCAGGTAGGGCAGCAACCCGTCTGCGAAGCCACGCGCGTTATACAGCGGAGTGATGTCGGTGTAGCACAGGTGTTCGTAATTCTCCGGTGAGCGCCAACCATCGTGCACGCATGAGAAATCGAGGATGTAGCCGATGACATACGCGACTGTCGCCATGCCCAGCAGGACACGAATGGGAGTCCACCATGATCGGCCTCGCGCAGCGCGTGAGCCCATGCGCCCGCCGACAGACTCCGCTAGTGAGGCGATGACCGGATCAGAGCTGCCCGGTTCCACGACCTGCACTAGGGCCTCGCTTCCTGCGTGGGCGGCTTGGGCTTCTTTGTCGAACCTGTCGCTGACGGTGACGGGCCAGCGGTCGTCGGCGCCAACACCGGCACCGAGGGTGATGGTGTCACGACGGAGGCATCGGGTGACTGGCTCGCCGCAACATCACCGCCACTCGGCAGGAGGCTACCGTCGATCCCCGGGATGAGCCCCGCGTCGATCTGTGGCGTGGGGCAGCCATCAGGAATGATGATGGCCATTGGATCGGTGGGGCAGTTCTTAGGTAGGCGAACGCCCGGAGGTGGCTCGGGGAACTTCTGTTTGGGCTGCCCCGAGAGAGCACCCTTCATGAAGGCGGTCCACATGGCCGCGGGAAAAGAGCCTCCCGTGACTGTCTTCAGGCCCCCGGTACCCGACAAGGACTGTGGGGTACCACTCGCGTCCTCTTTGGCCATCATCACCGCCGCTGCAAGCTGGGGGGTGTAGCCCACGAACCACGCACTCAGGTTGTTATCTGTGGTTCCGGTCTTTCCTGCCGCAGGCCTTCCGAGTGCACGCGCAGCGAATCCGGTCCCGTTCGTGACAACCCTGCTCAATGCGTAGGTAACGGAGTCAGCAATGTTCTTGGGGAACATCGACTCCGGTTTCACTTCAGCCTGATACTGAACGCCGCCGTTGCTGCTGGTGACTTGACCGATGATGTGCGATTTGGCTTTGACACCACTGGCGGCAAATGTTGCGTAGGCACCCGCCATATCCAGAGCCGACGGAGAAGCAGTGCCCAGGACAAACGTCAGGTTCAGGTTCTTGAGGTCCATCCCCGGTGTGTCCGCTGGGATGCCCGCCTTGATCGCCGCGTCGGCGACATTGCTCACACCGACCTGGTCCTCAACCGCCACGTAAGCGGAGTTGATGCTGTCCTCGGTTGCCTGAAGAAGTGTTACTTGGCCGTACGACTTGTTTGAGTAGTTGTTGAACGTGTAGCCGTTGACAGTCGACGGTGAGTCACCGTTCCACCATGAGGTCAGCGGTACTCCTTGATCAAGGGCAGTCGCCAAAGCGAACGGCTTGAACGTTGAGCCTGCTTGAGCAAAGGGATGTGTGGCGTTGTTTATCTGATCAGCGATGAAATCCTCACCGCCGTACATGGCGACGATCTCGCCGGTGCCCGGCCGCACGGCTGCGAGTCCGATGCGAAGCCCCTTAGTTCCGGACTGTGGTCCCACCTTGTGCACAGCTGCGGTGGCGGCCCGTTGGGCATTGAGGTCAATGGTGGTGACGACGCGAAGGCCGCCCTGTTGGATCTGGGGTTCATCAAATCCAAGGAAGTGCAAGGAGTCCTGGACTGTCGTGAGGATGTATCCGGTCTGTCCACCGAGGCGATTGACGCCGTCGCCTTTCTTGATCTTGGGAAAGGCCGTCCGGGCGAACTGTGAGCTCGAGAGCCAGCCCTGCTGGACCATTCCATCGAGGACATAACTCCATCGTGCTTTGAGACCTTCGAGATCCTTCTCTGGTGCCAATCCGCTGGGGGATTTGATGATTGCCGCGAGCACCGCCGCCTGCGAAGCGTCGAGCTCACCGACCGGCTGGCCGAAATAGGCACGGGCTGCCGCATCAATTCCGTAAGCGCCACGACCGAAGTAGATGGTGTTGAGGTAATCGCCAAGGATCTGGTCCTTGGACACCACCGTCTCAAGTTTGAAGGCGAGAAGTGCCTCCTTCAACTTTCGATCCCATGACCGTTCTTGCGTGAGGAATGCATTCTTGGCGTACTGCTGGGTGATCGTTGACCCACCCTGGGTTGATCCGCCCGTGAGGTTGTTCAGCACGGCCCGAGCAACTCCCAGTGGCGAAATTCCACCATGGTCGAAGAAGCTTCTATCTTCTGCCGCAAGGATTGCTCGCTGCACCACGAGCGGCACTTGATTCAGGGGAATTGATCGTCGTGATGTGTCTCCCAGTCGACCGATCTCATTCGTTCCGTCGGCGTAGTAGACGATCGTGGCTTGATTGGTGGCCATCTCATTCGGTGTCGGCACGGTGGTGTTGGCCACGAGCACAGCGAAAATCGAAAACCCGATGCCGGCCACCAGCAGTGCCAGAGCGAGCAACCACAGCACCCAGCGAAGTGGTGAGCGTTGCTTCCTCTTCTTCTTGGGCTTACGCCGCGGGGCTCCAGAGGATGAGGAATTGCGGGGTGGCGGGCCGCCTCGGCCACCGGACCCGGCCGAGCGGCCGCGCCCTGACGACGCACTGGACGGTCGTCCAGCAGGCGGGCGTCTACTGCTCACAGTGAGGGTCCTTAGCGCTCGGGGAAGAGGCGCGGCTCTTGGTCGCTACTCAAGAAGATCACGCGGTGCCCGCGGAGCGGGTCGCGGCACGCCGTCACCAAGGACGTACGTCGTGAGCAGGAAGTTCCAATGGCAGCGCTGACAGACCTCAACGACGTAGACGCTGAACTCACCGAACTGCCGGGCCATGCCGGGCAGTTCGTCCGAGGCCCGGATTCGGCCCGAATACGGACCCAGGTCATCGCCGTAGACATAGGTGACTGTGACGAGGCCTTCGTCCCGGCAGGCGGGACACGGCATCCCGGCCAGTTCCCCATGGAATCGGGCCGCCTTCAACAGATAGGGGTCTGCATCGCACAGGTCCGAATCGAGCATCCCGCCATGGGTGAGTCGGTACAGGGCTGCTCGGCGCTCGAGTCCGTGATGCAGCATGCGACGCGGGCGGGTGGGATCCGCGACGACCTCCGGCTCTCTGGGAGCCGAGGGGCTGGGTCGTCCCGAGGCCCCCTTCGGCAAAGTCCCGCGGATCGCGCTCTTACGCGGGCCTGCCATGGGGTGAAGTGTAAGGCTCGACTCACAGATAGCGTCCGCACTGTGTCAGCCCTCGGTGCATTGCGCGGAGTGCTCGCACATCGTGATTTTCGCTACCTGTTCGCCGTCCGTCTGGTGGGTCAGTTCGGCGACGGACTCCTGCAAGCAGCCCTTGCCACGTTCGTTCTGTTCTCGCCTGAGCGCCAGCCTGATGCTGTGCGCGTCGCAACATCATTCGCCATCCTGCTGCTGCCTTACTCATTACTCGGTCCGTTCGTCGGCGTGTATCTCGATCGATGGAGACGGCGCAACGTCCTTGTGCGCGCGAATTGGCTGAAGGCCGCGTGTGCAATACCGATCATCGTCTTGGTTTCTCGCGGAAGTGATTCTGCGGCCCTCGCTGTCTCCGTACTGGTCGTGCTGGGCATCAGTCGGTTCGAGCTCGCCGGCTTGTCTGCCTCGCTTCCCCATGTGGTCAGCGGACGAGAACTCACGACCGCCAACGCGCTGTCTCCCACCGCTGGCACAACAGTTGCGGCTCTGGGCGCCCTCGTGGGTGTTGGTGTTCGCGCACTTCTTGGTGGTGGTGATCATGGAAGTGCGCTTCTGCTCGTGGGCGCTGCCCTGTGTTTCGCTGGCGCTGGCGTCATTGCACTTGCCATTGGCGCGAATCGGTTGGGGCCCGATGGCACTCTCGCCAGCGAGTCTCTACGGGGAGTCGCTGTTGGTCTCGCGTCGGGAATTCGTGAATTGCGTATTCATGCGGCGGCAGGCAGGGCCATCACCCTGGTGGGTGCCCACCGCATCGCGTTTGGTGCACTCACGGCAGGCGGGTTGCTCCTCGTGAGGTTGACCTTCAACGAGGTCACCAGTTCCGACCAAGCGCTCACCGAGTTTGCGATTGTGACGGGGTGTGCGGCCATCGGTGCACTCGCCGGAGCCATCCTCACGCCGTGGATGAGCCGACGGATGGGGTCCGTTGTGTGGTCGTCACTCGCCCTCGCTCAAGCGGCGACCCTGGGAATTGGGTTGATCGTCGCCTCCGCCATCGTGGCGTCCTTTGCTCTTCTGCTCGTGGGTGCCTTCAGTATCGGATTCGCTGGGCAGAGTGTGAAGGTGTGCTCAGACACGATCGTTCAGCGGGAAATTCCTGACGATCACCTCGGGCGTGTGTTCGCGCTCTACGACATGACGGTCAACGTGTGTCTGGTGGGTGGCATCTGTCTTGTTGCAGTGGTGTCACCGCTCAGTGGTCGCGCTCCTGGCCTATACATCGCCATCGGGGTGGCCCTTGTCATCGCATCTTGGTGGTACTGGCGAGCCGGCCCCCGTAGAGTCCGCACAGTTTCCTAGGGGAGGACGACATGAGTACTCAAGGTCCCACGCAGCGGTCGGGTGGTAAGGCTCGATCCATCCTTGTCATCGTTCTCTTCATCATCGCGACAGTGCTCACGCCTATCGCCACCATCGGCCAGTGGGGCCACAAGACAGTCCTCGATAGTGAGGTCTATATCGAGACCGTCGGGCCACTCATCAACGACCCGGCCGTGCAGGACTCGATCGCGCAGGCCGTCACAAACGCGATCACAGCGCAGGTTGACACTCGAACCCCTGTCCAAGGAATCCTCGACAAGATCCTGCCCAATTCGACGATCACCCAGGGCCTTGCAGGTCCCATCTCCGCCGGCATCAACAACCTCATCGGCGATCTGGTCCATAAGTTCGTGGCATCACCGCAGTTCGCGAAAGCGTGGATCAAGCTCAACACCGTCGCGCAAAAGGGCGTCATCCTCATTCTTGAGGGCAAGGACGGCGGCGCCATCCAACTCAAGGGCGACGACCTCGTTCTCGATATATCCACCGCGCTGACCGGTTTGCAGACCTACCTCAGCGATCAAGGTGTCCCACTCGTGGACAAGGTGACCATCCCTGAGACGGATCGCCAAATCCTGCTAGCGAAGGCTCCGGGCCTTCACCAACTGCAGACGATCTACCGTTTCACAGATCCACTGCTGGCGTGGCTACCCGTGATTGTCGCGATTGTCTTCACCATCGTCATCGCACTCTCACGACGGCGCTCCGCGTGGGTCATCGCGACCGGGGTCGTTGCTGTCGTGTGGGCCACCCTGATTCTTGTGGTTGTACAGCAGGGCCAGGATGCTTTCACCAACCAACTTTCCGGCACAGTATTTGGCCCAGCATCGACGATCTTCTTCGACACCCTGCTGCGCTATCTCATCGCCGGTGTTCAGGCCCTAGCCGTCCTCGGTGTCGTCGCGATCGTGGCGGGATGGTTTTCTGGACGATCCCGTCCTGCGAGGGCACTTCGCGCTCCCCTGATTCGTGGCTTGTCAGAGGTGGGTTCCCACATCAACGCGGCGGAAGTCGGCTCGTTCGTTCGCCGTTATTCCACGGCGTTGAACTGGATTGTCTTCATCGTGGTTGGCTTCTTACTCATTCACGACAGCCTCACAAGTGTGGCGCACGTGGTCTGGGCGTCACTGCTCGTCGGCGGCCTACTGTCGGCGATCAAGGTGCTGGAGTCAGCGGGCGCTCCACCACGCATGTAGTGCGGCAATCGCATCGTCCTTCGTCATCGGACCTCTATCCAGTCTGAGGTCGAGCAGGAACTGATACGCCTCACCGACCACAGGTCCGGGGGCAATTCCCAGTAGGTCCATGATCTGCTTGCCGTCGAGGTCAGGACGAATCGAGGCGAGTTGTTCCTGCTCTTGCAGCACAGCGATGCGCTCTTCGAGTGAGTCGTAAGAGCGCTGTAGTGCGAGTGCTCGCTTGCGGTTGCGTGTTGTGCAGTCGGCTCGGGTGAGTTTGTGAAGTCGTGTCAGTAGGGGCCCTGCGTCCCGCACATACCTGCGAACCGCGGAGTCGGTCCACTCGCCGGAGCCGTAGCCATGGAACCGAAGGTGCAGTGCAACGAGTGTCGACACGTCTTCGATCAGCTCATTGGAAAAGCGGAGCGCTTGCATTCGCTTGCGCGTCATCCGCGCGCCGACAAGTTCGTGGTGATGGAACGACACTCGTCCATCAGATTCAAAAGCGCGAGTGCGCGGTTTGCCAATGTCATGCAGCAGTGCCGCCAAGCGCAGGACAAGGTCTGGCTCTGATGTTGGCTCATGTGCGTGCTCAAGGGTGATCGCTTGCTCAAGGACGGTCAACGTGTGCTCGTAGACATCTTTGTGATGGTGGTGTTCATCGACTTCCAACTTCAGGAGAGGAAGTTCGGGAAGCACAAGTGCAGCAAGCCCCGTGTCTACAAGCAGCCCCAGACCTCGCCGCGGGTCGGGTGCTAGAACGATTCGTATCAACTCTTCACGTATGCGCTCCGCTGACACAATGCTGAGACGATCCGCAAGATCCGACATGGCCGCCACAGCGTCGTCGGCTACATCGAAGCCGAGCTGGGAACTAAAGCGCGCCGCACGCATCATGCGCAAGGGATCATCTGTGAAGGAATCCTCCGGTCGCCCAGGGGTGCGAATGAGACCACGTCCGAGGTCACTGAGCCCATCAAAAAGATCAACGAATGACAGGTCCGGTAGGCGAATGGCCATGGCATTGATGGAGAAATCCCGTCGACCTAGATCCCCTTCGAGAGAGGTGCCGAAGTCGACCTCGGGCTTACGCGATTGGGGGTCATACGTCTCAGCGCGATAGGTCGTGATCTCAACCTCGCGACCCGCGACCCGTGCGCCCACGGTGCCGAAGCGGATACCCACGTCCCAGATCGCTTCGGCCACCGGTGTGAGGACCGCGATGATCTCGTCCGGTCGAGCACTGGTCGTGAAGTCGAGATCGTGGTGAGCGCCCATCCGACCCAGTAGGGCGTCGCGGACCGGCCCGCCCACGAGGGCAATGTCATGGCCCGCCGCGACAAAGGGATCCCCCACGGCGGCCAGGACGCCGGCCAGCGGCAGCAAGGCCTCGGCGGCCTTGCGTTGAGCATCACGAATTGCAGCGTCCACGCCGAGAGAGGGTACGGGGCCGCGCATATCCTTCGCTCATGGCCGCCCCCCGCACGCCTGCGCCTCGGCGCTCGGCCTCACCCGGGCCTGTGCGGCGGGTCGAGGAGACCTCCGCCGGCGGGGTGGTTCTGGACCGACATGATCGCAAGGCGCACGTCGCCCTCATCGCCCGCCGCGATCGTCGAGGACGACTCGTGTGGTCACTTCCCAAAGGGCATCGGGAGTCCGGCGAAACCCTCGAGCAGACAGCGATACGCGAGGTGCGTGAGGAAACGGGAATCACCGCCACCATCGTCAGGAGCATGGGCTCCATTGACTTCTGGTTCATGGCTGACGGCACACGCGTGCATAAAACCGTTCACCACTTCCTCATGCATGCGACAACTCTTGAGCTCAGCGATGCAGACGTAGAAGTGGACGAGGTGGCTTGGGTTCCTCTCCAGGATGCCGCCACGCGGTTGCGTTACGCGGGTGAGCGTCGCGTAGTGGAAGACGTCCTAGGTCTGTTGTCGGGACCTCGCAGAACCCGCACCCCGGGAACCGCGAGCAGCACGTGAACGCTCGGCTCGTCGCTGTGCTGACGTGTGCGGCTATGACCCTGTCTGTTGCCGGATCGACATTGCTCGCGCACGCGCCCCACGCGATCGCCGCGTCATCACTGCCGGTTCATATCTCCATCGACACGTTGGCTCCGTCGATACCCCAACCGAAGGATGTATTGCGCATCTCCGGTCGACTTCTATCGTCCAGCCTTGAGTCGTTGAGTGGCGTGTCCGTCCAGCTTCGGAGAGCACAGGCGCCTACCACGTCACGCACAGATTTAGCATCGGCGCTCGCCGCACCCTTGGATTCCGCCTCGCCTGACTCCATCGTCGTCCCCGGCACATCGTTTCCACTGGGTTCGGCCATTGCTCCAGGCTCGGTTATCCCGTTCTCCATCACGGTTCCGATCAAGAAGTTACGCATGACCGAATCCGGCGCGTGGATCATTGGAGTCGAAGTCGTCAGTGTCGATGGTGCGGGCGCCACAACTCGTATCGGTGAACAACGCACTGTCCTTCCGTTCTACGTCACCTCGCCACAAGCCCTGGACATCACCTGGCTCTGGCCCTTGGCGGACTGGCCGGCGCGCACCGCTAACGGAGTGTTACTCACAGACCAGACACCCGTTGACGTGTCACCCGATGGGCGTTTGGACCGACAACTCTCGGCCGCTGAACGCACCCCAGGCGTGTTGTCGTGGGTGATTGATCCCGCACTCGTGCAGACCGTCAAAGACATGTCGGACGGCTATCAGGTCCTCGTCAACGGCGCACCGACAATGGGTGATCGGCAGCGGCAGGCCCGCGAATGGTTGCAGCGACTCACCAAATTGACCCGCAAGTTTCCTGTTTACCCCTTGCCCTACGCAGATGTCGACGCCAGTGCATTGGTCCGCGGCGGATTGGCAAGTGACGTGGTGTCAGCAGTGACGCAAGGTCCAGCCATCATGCAAAGCGATATTGGGGGAACTCTCGCCAGCCCCGTTGATTGGGCGCCCTACGGAAGATTTGACGAGGCCGCAGCGGACGTTCTCGCCACATCAGGCGTCACCGCCATGATTCTTCCCGCCGACGCATTCCCCACAACCGATCCCGCATCCGGCGCAACAACGACCATCCAGACACCCCATGGAAATCTCACGGGCGTGTTGGTTGATCCGAGATTGTCCGCGCTCACCGACCCTGCCCAGCCGGCGGACCCCGTGTTGCTGCGACAAGAGTTCCTCGCGGACACGGCACTTATCGCCTCCGGAATGTCGCCGCTGCGTCGCGATCGCGGACTCGTCATTGCGCCACGCTCTGTGACATGGTCAACCGATCCAAAATCGGTTGCGCCACTGATCGCGGCCGTGAACACCACACCATGGCTGCATCCACGCTCTCTTCAGAACTTGTTGAGTATTCCCACCGACGGCGCCCAACGGACAGTCGCGCCATACGGCTCGCGCGCACGTGCGGCCGAGCTTCCCAGCAGCTACATCGCCCGCATCGGGCGAACCACGAGTCAGATCTCTGCCATGACCGCGATTGTCGACGATCCTGCAGAACTCGCAGAGCCGTACCGGCAAGCCCTTCTGCGTTCCGCATCAGCAACATGGAGAACGCAGCCGGACGTGGGCTCGGCTCTCCTCGCTGCAACGGGTCGCGGTGTGAGTGCCCAGATCGCTCAGATTCACGTGCTCTCGTCAGGAACGGTGACTTTGTCGGGAGACGCAGGGCGGGTGCCCATCACCATTGCCAATGAGTCCGACCATGACGTGATTGTGGGCGTGGAGTTGCGAGGCAACCCCTCGATTCGGTTGAGATCAACCGCCCTGACCGGCATTCGCATCCCCGCGGGCCAAAAGGCCAGCCTCGATATTTCAGCCCAAGTCATTGGTGCTGACGTCGTACCGGTCGATGTTCAGCTACTCACACCTCAGGGTCAAGATTATGGACAGGCGGCACGCATCTCCGTGACGTCCACGACGTACGCCCGTGCCGCATCATGGGTCATGATCGCGGCGTTCGCCGCCATCCTGGTGTTCGTCGTCGTAGGTGTGACCCGGCGTATACGCAACGCGGGGCGTGCTGCGGGAAAGAAGGACGCGTGACCGACCCTGATTCACCGCAGGCAGCTGATGCAACCGCGGTGAACTCTGAAGTGGGCGAAGCGCTGCGCGAGATCGAGCCCGGCGATCTGTCGGCGAACCCTCCCTCGGCTATGGGCCGCACCGTTGCGCGAGCCAGCACACTTATGGCGGCAGGAACGGTTGTCTCACGTGTGACCGGTGTCGGTCGAGATATCGCCATGACGGCGGCCTTGGGCTTCTTCATCGTGTCCGATGCCTACTCGCTCGGCAACTCATTGCCGACCGTTGTCTACATCCTCGTGATCGGTGGGGCACTTAACGCAGTTTTTGTTCCACAACTTGTTCGACGCATGAAGGAAGACACGGACGGCGGAAAGGCCTACGCAGACCGACTGATCACGCTCGTCGCGACAGTTCTCCTGGTCATGTCCATCGTCGCCGTCGTTGCAGCACCGTGGATTGTCAGTCTCTACACAACCGACACATTTCCCGCAGGCGAATATGACCTGGCCGTTGCGTTTGCTCGACTCTGTCTTCCCCAAGTGTTTTTCTATGGCCTCTACACACTGCTGAGCCAAGTGCTCAATTCACGCGGGCGATTCGGGATGCCGATGTTCGCGCCAATCGCGAACAATGTTGTCGCCATTGCCACGTTCTTACTCTTCATCGGAATTGCCGGCACGTCCGCGGCATCCCATGGACAGTTGACGACGAGTCAGGTGCTGATTCTGGGCATAGGAACAACACTGGGTGTGATCGCGCAGGCCGTCATTTTGATTCCGGTGATGTGGAAATCAGGTTATGCATGGCGCCCTCGATTCGATTGGCGCGGGGCGGGCCTTGGTAAAGCGGGGACTCTCGCCTTCTGGACGATCGGCTTGGTGCTGGTCAATCAAGCCACGTATGTCGTCATCACCCGACTCGCCACCCAGGCCAATGTCAATGCCGCGACAGCTGGTGTAGCCGCCGCGGGACTGACCACCTATCAAAAGGCTCATCTCGTCTTTCTCCTGCCGCACAGCGTGATCACGGTTTCGGTTGTCACAGCGATGCTGCCCGCCCTGAGTCGCGTGGCACATGACGGTCGGCTGGATCAGGTCGGTAGAGATATCGCCAAGACGATGCGGACTGTCGCCGCACTCATCGTTCCTGTCGCCATGGTGTTGATCATCAACGGGGCCTCCGTGGCGATCCTGCTCTTTGGCTACGGGGCCGCAACGACGGATCAAGCCGGGCTGATGGGTCTCATCGTGTCGGTTTTCATGATCGGACTTCTACCCTTCACCTTGTTCTACGTTCTCCTGCGCGGGTACTACGCACTCGAGGACACCCGAACGCCGTTCTTTATCACCATCGCTTTCTCTGTCGTGCTCTTGATCACGGTCCTTCCGCTGTTCTCATGGGCGCGTGATGGTGGTCGGCAAGTTGCGGCCATCGCCTTGGCATACTCACTTTCGTACTGGGTTGGCTTTGTCATCACGTGGATCGTGCTCGCCCGCAGACTCGGGAGCATGCGTTCAGGGCCGACTGTCTGGGGTCTGACTCGCATCGTCATTGCCGGCTTGATCTCTCTGAGTGTCATGGGTCTAGCACTGCTGTTCCTCGTTAATGTGCTCGGTGGTTACCACCCAGCACACAAAGGCGAGTTGCTCATCATTGTGATTGTTACCTCCGTCGTCGGGCTGCTGACCTATGTCGTCGCAGCGCTTGCGTTGCGAGTTCCCGAGGTCGCCCAGGTCAAAGACCAGGCACGTGGAGTTATGCATCGAGTGGTCCACCGATGAGACCGGATCAACGGCTTGGTCGGTACATCCTGCGTGCGCGCCTGTCGACCGATCCAGGACTGCGCTCGGGGTATGACGTGCAGCTGTGGCGTGCCTACGACACCATCCTGGATAGAACAGTGGCGATTCGCGCCATCCTTGACGAGGACCCACGCGTCAACGCTGTGCTGGGTGCAGCTCAGGCTGCCGCGATGGTCGATGACCGTCGACTCCTTCGAGTACTCGACATTCTGTCGGTCACCGGGCAGAAGGACCGTCCCGGTTTCGTCTGCGTTGTTTCCGAATGGGCCCGAGGTGAGAACCTCGATGACTTTCTCGCCGCTCGTGGTGGTGAGCCGTGGGAGGTCATGCCTGCGCTGGACGTGGTTGCACATGTCGCACGAACGCTTGCTGCGTGCCTCGGGAAGAACGTTGCACATGGACGTCTTCGACCCAGTCGTGTCTTCATCACCGATGCCGGTGAGGTGCGCATCCGTGGCCTGGCTGTGGATGCCGCGCTCTTCGGTACCTCCTTGCCGGACGCGACGCCGGAGCAAGCGGACGTGGATGCACTCGGCTGTCTGACGTACCTGCTGACCACTGGACTATGGCCAGGTGCGGTTCCGGTGAACGCACCGGAAGCACCGCTGTCCAAAGGACTCGTGCTGCCACCTTCGAAGATTCGAGCAAACCTCACCAAGCCACTTGACGACATCATCGCAAGATCTGTTGCCTCCGCTGCTCGCGCCCGTGATGTTGCACGCGTGCCGGATGCGGCGGCCTTCGCCACGATGATCAGCGCAACTCTCGATCATCTGGCCCCTGTCACCACCACGATCGTGCCCGTCCCCCGCAAGAAGCCTGTGCGCATCATGGGTCGTGCGATGACCATTGGGGTCATTGCCGCCGGACTGGTGGTTGTCGCGGTTGTCGGTGTACTTCTTGCTCGCCCATCGATCCCGCCCGCGACTCAGAAGCCGGCGACCGATGCCATGCTCACCGCTTCTGCGCAGCCGGCGCCCCTGCCGTCAAGTGCAACGGATCTCCCTCAGACGTTTCCGATCATCGAGGCGCACTCGTACAACCCTTTCGGGACCAAGTTCAAGAATCAAGGAACAACCGCCGCGTTGCAATCCGAGAACGAACCGTCAGCGCCGCGTGCGCTTGACGACGACCCCACCTCCGCGTGGCTGACACGGCAGTACAACACCCCTGATCTCGCGGGCAAGGGCGGAGCAGGACTGGTTCTCGACCTGGGACAACCGCGAACGTTTGATTCCGTTTCTCTCAAGCTGGTGGGTTCCGGAAGTGACGTAGCGGTCAAAGTTTCCAACAGCATCCCGAATGACCCGACCCTGTGGAAGCCGTTCGCGGCGGCAACTGCCGCGTCAGGAACCCTGGATCTACGAGTACCGCAGCCGGTCACCGCGCGATATGTGTTGGTGTGGTTCACGCGTCTCCCCTCGGCCGCGAACGCCTCGGGGAAGTACCAGGGCGGTGTGCGCGGCGTGACTGTGAGCAACGGGCCGTCCACCACCAGCCAATAGGCTGCCGATGTGGTTGACCCAGATCTGCCCGATGCTGAGCTGCTCGCAGCCCACGTGGCCGGAGATCCGGATGCCTTCACTATTCTGGTGAGTCGGCACAAAGATCGTCTCTGGAGCGTTGCCCTCCGCACGACACGAGACCCTGAAGACGCTGCAGATGCACTGCAGGAAGC
>Ga0136644_10000328_pt1 | contig 37740 bp, 33 predicted proteins | sample C_130820_EF_Meta_FD_94780 | JGI IMG/M metagenome (GOLD analysis project Ga0136644, IMG submission 94780) | Freshwater microbial communities from Lake Croche, Canada to study carbon cycling - C_130820_EF_MetaG (v2) (version 2) | ecosystem: Environmental > Aquatic > Freshwater > Lake | place...
GCACCGGGCAGCCCTCGGAAGGCGGCGACGGTCGCCCGGAAAGGGGAGGGCAGCCATGGCCGACCTCATGATTCCGTCGCCGCAGCCGGGAGCGGACGAGGCTGACGAACGGTCGCAGGCCGAACGGGCGATGGAGGCCCGGCTCGCGACAATGCCGCGGGAGATCGGCGTTCTGCTGGTCACGATCGGCGTCTTCGGCATGGCGATGCCCGGCATCGTGGGAACGCCGGCGCTGCTCGCCGGCGGCCTGATGCTCTGGCCGCGGGGATTCAGGTCGGTCAACGGCTGGCTTCGCCGCCGCTGTCCGGGGATCCACGGACAGGGGATCGGACAATTGATGCGCTATCTCGACGACATGGAGCGGAGGTATCCTGTACATGGTCCCGTAGATGGACTGGCTCAACGGAAGGAACCGGTCCCGCGGTCAGACACCCGTTGCGGAGAGATGAACGATGTATGACGAAGACACGCCCGCGGTCGCCGGCGGCGACCCCGATTCCCGTTCCCGGGAGGCGGGGCCGGCCTCGGGGCTGACGCCCTACGAACTGGGTCAGATCCGCGACATTGCGGCCTGGAAGAGCGTCCGGCCGAGCCACATCTCGGAGATCATCGACACGATCACGGCCCCGGTGACCTGGGCGGTGGGCCACGTCGTGCCGCGGAGCATCGTCACCAGACTCGTGACCTCGATGGAATCGATCGCATCCAAGGCCGACATCCGCAACGAGGTTGCCGTGGTGGCCGGAGTTACCGACATCGACGACCTCAGCGGCCAACCGCTCGAGGTCTGCGATCGACTGGCCCGCAGGTTCAGCGCCCGAGCAGAGCGGTTTGCGATGATCGAAAGCGCCGCGGCTTCGCTCGGTGGTCCGCTGTTTCACGTGCCGCAGCAGCTGATCGCGGCCCTGCGGTCGATCGCCCGGATCGGCCACTGCTACGGCTACCGGCTCGACAAGCCGATCGATCATGCCGTCGTCATCGATATCCTCGAGATCGCGATGCTCCAGGATCCGCGGGAGCGGCAGACGGTGATCGAATCCCTGCATTCCGCCATCGATGGCCACGCCGAATCGCTCGCCGACGAACTCGACCTCCTCGCCAAGACCAGCCGCACGATGATCGCCGAGGAGGTGCTCGATTTCGTGCCGGTGGTCGGAACCGCGGTCTCGTTCCTGTTCGACAATCAGTTCATGCATTCTGTCGACGAGACGGCCCGAAGGGTCTTCCAGGAACGCTGGCTGCGGGACCGTGGCCGGGTGGCCTGGGTTCCGCCGGCGCCGCTGCCCACGAGGAAGAGCAGCCTGCAGGAGTTCGGTCTGGCCATCGGTCAGGGGATGTATTGCGTCGGGGCGGTGGTCGGTTTCGGGGCCAGCTTTCCCTGTCGTTTCATTCAGCATGCCGTTGGCCGGCCCGGCAGCCCGATCGGCAGCGGCGCCCGGGACGGGACGGACCATGCGGTCGGCGATGCCCGGGAATTCCTCGCCGGACTGAAGTACTCCTACGAAGTGCCGGAAGAGGCCGAGGCCCTGGCACAGACAGCGCCGATCGTGAGTTTTCAGTAAGCCCGATCTCCGGTTTTCAGGCTGATTGCAATGGCCTGATTGCAATACTAGTATCCAGGTAAGGATCTCAGCCGCGTTTTCCGAGAGGGGCCGGTCAGAGATCACGCCAGCCACGGCCGCCACACCCGCCCAGACCATTCCAGGACGCCATCACGATGACCCACGACACCGCCGCCTCGACCGCCAATTCCCAGAACGTGAACAGCGATCCGCTGAGCGCCGTCGCCGACGCCATGCAGGCCGCCGCTGCCAGTGTCAGCGAAGGCGCCACGGCCGCCCGCACCGCCGCGGAGAAGGCCCTTCCCTCGGTAGGCCTGTTCGCCAGCCGATTTCTCTATACGACCTCGTACGCCGTCTCCTACGGCGTGGTCTTTCCGCTGGCGCTCGTGGCCCTCTCGGTGCCGCAAAACAACCCGTTCGTGCACGGTCTGGTGGACGGCTCTCGGGCGGCCCGTGACAAGGTCGACGCCATCATCGGTGGCACGGCGGTGACCGGGGCCGACGCTCCCGCCGCTTGAGCCTTTTCCTCGAGGATCAGTTTCAGCGGTCGGTGCGGACATCGGATCACATCGGTTCGGTGCTGGCCTTGGTCTATGCCGAACGTCGCGGCGCCCCCGCCGCCATGGCTCTCGGCCGCTCGCTCCATCTCCACTTCGCCGACGAACCGCCGGCAGCAGCGACGGACGTGAGGGTGATCCCGGTCGCGTGCCTCGCCGAGATTCCGAGCCTGTTTCATCCGCTCGTGCGGGCCCGCGTGCGGCAGGAGTCGCCGGATCTCGCCGTCTGGCTCGACTTCGCGGGGCAGATGCAGCGGACGTTCGGCCTCGTCCCGGGAGTGCCGAACGTCGCCATTCTCGACCCGTGCGGGCAGCACCAGGCCGTCCGCGCTGCAGCCCGGAGCGAGGCCTTCCTCGCCGAACTTGCCGGAATCATCGACCGGCTGCGTCACTGAAACAGCGGCAGCTGATCGCCGGCATCGGCCCGGCGGCGGGGCTTGGCGGCGGCCGGGCCCGCAGCCAGCTCGAATCCGAGCAGCAGATCGCGGGCCCGGTCGATGACCGCTATCGGCACCCCCGCCATCCGGGCCACGTGCACGCCCCAGCTCTTGTCGGCGGCCCCGGCAGCCACCCGATGCAGGAAGACGAGCCGGTCCTCGTGCTGCTGGACGAGAACCTGCACGTTGGCCACGCCGGGCAACCGCTCGAGGGCCGCCAGCTGCAGGTAGTGGGTCGCGAACAGTGTCCGGCAGCCGACCTGCGACTGCAGGTGCTCGACGACGGAGTGGGCGATCGCGAGGCCGTCGTAGGTGCTCGTGCCCCGGCCGACCTCGTCAAGGATCACGAGGCTGCGGGGAGTGGCCCGATTGAGGATCCGCGCGGTCTGGGCCATCTCGACCAGAAACGTGCTCGCGCCGCGGGCCAGATCGTCGCCGGCGCCGATCCGGGCGAAGAGCCGATCGACGATCCCGACGCGGGCCCTTCGGGCCGGCACGAAACTTCCCGTCTGGGCGAGCACGGCGATCAACGCAGCCTGGCGGATGAACGTGCTCTTGCCTCCCATGTTCGGTCCGGTGACGAGCAGGATCCAGGGATGACCGAGTCCGCCTGCCTCGGGCAGGTCGTCCGTATCCGGACCCTTCGCGAGTCGGGCCTCGAGTGAGAGGTCGTTGGCGACGAGGCCGCCCGGCGGCAGGAGATCCTCGAGCACGGGATGGCGTCCATCCTCGATGATCAGGTGTCCGCCGTCGGTGATCTCCGGCCGCGTCCAGCCGCGGGACCGGGCGACGTCGGCCAGCGAAGCGAGCACGTCGAGCAGGGCCAGGACCGCCGTGACCCGATCGAGTCGGCCGTGCTCCTCTGCCACCCGCGACCGCAGCGCCTCGAGCAACTCGATCTCCCGTCGCAGCGCTTCGTCCTCGGCGCCCAGCACCTGCCGCTGCCGCTCGTCGAGTTCCGGGGTCGTGTAGCGTTCAGCGTTTTTGACCGTCTGCTTGCGGATGTAGTCCGCGGGCACCTTCGCCGCCTGGGCCCGCCCGACCTCCAGGAAGAAGCCGAAGACCCTGTTGAAGCCGACCTTCAGCGAGGCGATGCCGGTGCGGGCGATCTCGCGGGCCTGGTATTCCGCGATCCAGGCCTTGCCCCCGGAGGCGAGTTCGACGAGTTCGTCATGGCGGGCGTCGAAGCCGGGACGGATAAAGCCGCCGTCACGGGCGAAGACGGGGCAGCCCTCCCGCAGCGTGGCGTCGATCGCGGCGGCCAGTTCGCTGCAGGGATCGAGCCGGCTCCGCAGCGAGGCGAGCAGGCCGCTGCAGGGCACGAGGATCTCGATCAGGTCGGGCAGCGCCGCGAGCCCGCGGCCGATCCGCTCCAGATCCCGCGGGCCGGCCCGGCCGGAGACGACGCGTCCGATGAGCCGTTCCATGTCGCCGATGCCGGTGAGCCGATCCGCCAGCCGGCCGGCGAGCCCGGCGTCGGCGACGAGCGTCCCGACGGCATCGAGACGTTCATCGATCCGGGCCCTGTCGACGAGCGGGGCGGAGAGCCACTCGGCCAGCAGCCGTCCTCCCATCGGCGACTTGGTACGGTCGAGCACGCCGGCGAGCGAGCCCTCGCGACGCCCGGAGGCCGTGCCGCGGACCAGTTCGAGGCTGCGTCTGGAGGCCTCGTCGATCTCCATCCGGTCGCCCTGCCGCCAGGCGGCGAGCGTTTCGATCCGGGCGATCGCGCTGGGCTCGTTCTCCTCGAGGTATCCGACGATCGCCCCCGCGGCGCTGAGCCCCGGCTGATCCGCGGGCAATTCGAAACCGAGCCCCTCGAGCCTTGTCTGCCGCAGCACCTTCTGCAGCCGCTCGAGGGCCGTCGTTTCGGCGAACCACCAGTCGGGCCGGCTCGTCACCGGTCTGGCCGTTCCCGTCCGCCGCACCAGGTCCGCGACGGTCTCGCGATCCTTCTCCGCACAGAGAACCTCGGCAGGGTCGAGCCGCAGGATCTGGTCGCTGACCTCGTCGCCGGCCACGACGGCGGATTCGAACCGGCCTGCGGCGACATCAACCCAGGCGATCCCGGCCGCCGGCAGGCCGTTCCCGGCGGCAGACGCGGCCTCGGGCAGGACCGCCAGCAGGTAGTTTCGGCGCGAGGGGTCGAGCAGCGACTCGTCCGCGGCGATCCCCGGAGTGACGATCCGCGTCACCTCGCGGCGCATCAGGCCCCGGGCCGCGCCGGCCGGAGCCGGCCCGTCGATCTGCTCGCAGATCGCCACCCGTCGGCCTGCTGCGACCAGCTTCACGAGCTGGACGTCGAGTTGGTGATGCGGGAAGCCCGCCATCGGCAGGGCATCGGGCCCCTTGTCGCGGCTGGTGAGCGTGAGGTCGAGGAGGCCGGCAACCTCGCGGGCGTCGTCCCCAAAGAGCTCGTAGAAGTCGCCCATCCGGAAGAGCACGATCGCCCCCGGGCATCGTGCCTTTGCCGCCTCGAATTGCTGCATCATGGGGGACGCCATGGCGGGGAAATGTAGCAGCCTTTGACCATGCAGGGCGCGGGGCGTACAAAACAGCGTCCGGATATCGTCTGGAAGCTGGACGGAGCGGACGCCGATGAGGGGCCCCTGCGATGGGGGCCTGCGAACCTGGTCAGGGCCTAACCGCAGCAGCCATAAGCAGTCGTCTCTTTGTGCGGTGGGCCCCTCATCGGCGTCCGGCCGTCGTCAGCAGCCACCGTCCGTGGAGTCCGCCATGGCTGAATCGGCCGCCTATCAAGTCGTCGCCCGACGCTACCGGCCCCAGCGGTTCGACGAACTCGTCGGTCAGGAGCATGTCGCCCGCGGGCTTTCAGGGGCGATCGAGTCGGGCAGGATCGGGCACGCCTATCTTTTCACGGGGGCCCGCGGCGTCGGCAAGACGAGCGCCGCCCGGATCTACGCCAAGGCCCTCGACTGCGAGCGTGGCCCCGCCGCCGAGCCCTGCAACGACTGCGACTCCTGCCGGGCGATCGCCGCCGGCCAGGATGTCGATGTCGTCGAGATCGACGCCGCCAGCAACCGCGGCATCGACGAGATCCGCCAGTTGCGGCAGAACGTCGCCGTCCGTCCGGCCCGCGGCCGGTTCAAGGTCTACATCATCGACGAAGTCCACATGCTCACCCGCGAGGCCTTCAACGCCCTGCTGAAGACGCTCGAAGAGCCGCCTTCTCACGTGAAGTTCGTGCTCTGCACCACGGAGCCGGAGAAGCTGCCGATCACGATCCTCTCCCGCTGCCAGCGATTCGACTTCCAGACCGTCGATCCGCCGTCGATCGCCAGGCGTCTGCGGCAGATCGTCGACGCGGAACGGGCGGACGTCACGGCCGAGGCCCTGGAACTGATCGCCCGCCGGGCCGCTGGCAGCATGCGGGACAGCCAGTCGCTTCTGGAACAGCTGCTCGGAGGAGCGGCCGGCCCGATCGGCGTCGACGAGGTGCATGCAATCATCGGCACGGGCCGGGAGGAGAAGGTCGGCCAGCTCGTGGCCGCGATCGCCGACCGCGACCCGCGCCGGGCGCTCCTGGCGCTGCACGAATCGCTCGCGGGCGGGGCGGATCCCGGCGGAGTTCTCGAGCAGTTGGTCGCCGCCCTGCGGGACGGCCTGCTGGCGAGCGTCGGCTGCGGCCCGGAGCAGATGCTCGAAGGGGCCGGACTCGGAGTCGACCTCGGCTCGATCGGCAGGGCGACCGGAACCGAAACGCTGCTGGCGATGCTCCAGATCCTCGATCAGGCCCTCTCTCGGATGCGGACCAGCGGCCATGCGGCGGTGCTGGCCGAGATGGCGGTCGTCCGGCTTGCGAAGCTCGAGGATCTCGAGAGCCTCTCGTCGCTGGTGCAGGAACTGGCCACGGAACAGCCGGCGTCTATCCCGCCTGCGCGCGAAAAAAAAACGACCGACCTGAATCCGGTCGCCGTCAGGCCGCCCGCTGATCCGCCGACGAATGGGCGTTTGGGAGTGGCGGCGCCTGCCGGAGGAGCGGTTCCTGCCGGGCAGTCCTCCGTCGGGCCGGCACCTCGGGCCGATTCTGCAGCCGAAACTGCGGTCCCGGCAGCGTTGCCCGCCGATCCGCTCGATGCCTGGATGCGGAGCTGCGAAACGGCCGGCGGTCTGGCCGCCGACTTCGCCGCCTCGGCCTCGCGTGCCAGCTGGCGGGACGAGGTTCTCGAGGTGTCACTGCCTGCCGATGCCGCATCGGCGGCGGCCTTTCTCCGCCGACCCGAGGTCGCGGCCGGGATCACGCGGGCCCTCGTGGAGATCGCCGGGCGGCCGGTGCGGCACGCGATTGCGATCGAGGCCGCGGCCACAGAGGAGGGGCCGCTCCCGGAAATCGAAAGCCAGGCGGCCCGTTCGAGAGGCGTGACTTCGCAGGCTCTACTTTTACGGGAGACGATGGATCACCCGCTCGTGATCCACGCCCGCACGCTGTTCGACGCGGCCGTTCGGAAGGTCGAGCCGGCCCGGCCCCGGGAGCCCCTCGCTTCGGCCGCCGCTTCGGAATCGCAGCCGACGGCTTCGACCAACGACGGAGGCGACCATGGCTGAATCCCGCGGAGTGATCGCGACCCTGATCGAATCCTTCGCCTCGCTTCCGGGCATCGGCCGCAAGACCGCGGAGAGACTGGCCTACCACGTGCTACGGATGCCGAGGAACGAGGCGATTGCGTTTGCCGACGCCCTTCGGGCCGCCAAGGACAAACTGCATCCCTGTGCGATCTGTTTCAATCTCGCGGAACAGGAACAGTGCGACATCTGCCTCGACCCGCGGAGGGATCGGGGCCTGCTCTGCGTGGTCGAGCATGTTCGGGACCTGCTGGCGCTCGAGCAGGCCGGCTCCTATCGCGGCCTCTATCACGTGCTTCAGGGCAGGCTCTCGCCCCTCGATGGCGTGGGACCTGAGAAGCTCACGATCGATCCGCTGATCGCCCGGGTCAGGGCCGGCGGAATCCGCGAACTGATCATGGGCACGACGCCGAATGTCGAGGGGGATGCCACGGCCCTCGAGATCACCGGCCGCCTCGCCGGGCTTGCTGTCGAGATCACCCGGCTCGCCCGTGGCCTGACGGTCGGGGCTTCGCTGGAGCAGGCAAACCGGGAAATGCTGGCCGACGCGATCTCAGGACGCCGGCGAATCTAGCTTCAGGTGGAAAAAGCCATCCACGGCCTTTTTTCACCCGAGAGACCCCCAAAAAAGCCAAAGGTTTTTTTGGGGTGTCGGCCGCCGCATCCAGCAGCGGTCAGTTTGTCCACGGTCTGCGGGCCGCGCGGTATCCTTGAGACACCGTCGCGGCGTCGACGGGTCTTCGGGAGTCGGCAGATGAGGATGTCGTTCGGCCAGGAAATGCGGATGGCGCAAAAGCAGGTGCTTGCGCCCCGCATGATCCAGTCGATGGAAATCCTGCAACTGCCGCAGATGGCCCTCGAGGAGCGGATCGAGCAGGAGATCCAGAACAACGAGACGCTCGAGGTGGAGGAGGTCGAGGGGGATGCCGCCGGCGCGGAGGCCGGGGCAGCCCCTGTCGAGCCTTCCGTCGGCACCGAGCGAACGGTCGACGAGAAGCCCCTGGTGGTGGACCAGGAGCATGCCAATCAGGCCGACTTCGAACGCTCCTACGACTGGGCCTCGGAGTATCCCGACAGCGACGACGATCGCAGCCGCCCCTCGGCCGGCCGGGTCGACGAGGCCTCCGACCGGTATCTCGACGCGATGGCCAACATGGAGGAGAGGCCCGAGACCCTCTTCAACCATCTCCACGACCAGCTCTCCAACTACGACCTCACCGATGCCGAACGGCAGGCCGCCGACAGGATCATCTTCAACCTCGACGTGAACGGCTATCTGCCGACGCCGCTCGAGGAGCTCGTCGACACCGACGGCCCGGCCGACCAGATCGACCAGCTGCGGCGGGCGCTGCTGGTCGTCCAGGGGATGGAGCCGGCCGGTGTCGCCGCCCGCGACCTGCGGGAATGCCTGCTGCTGCAGATCCGTCCCGAGACGCCCTTCGCTATGCAGCTGCGGAAGCTCGTCAGCGATCACCTCGAGGATCTGGCCGGCAATCGGCTGCCCCTGATCGAAAAGAAGACCGGGTTTTCGATCGCCGAGATCGAGCGGCTCCGGCATGAGCTCCATTCCCTGCACCCGAAGCCCGGGGCGATGTTCACGACGCCCTACGTTCCCGCCGTGAAGCCCGACGTCCACGTCGAACCGCAGGCCGACGGCAGCTGGAAGGTGCGGCTCGAGGACGTCGATCTGCCGAACCTGCGGATCAGTCCCCTCTACCGGGACATGCTGCTCTCTCCGGACACCGATCCCGCGACCCGCGAGTACATCAAGCGGAAGATCAATGCCGCCCAGTGGCTGATCGAGTCGATCGAGCAGCGGCGGAGCACGCTGTTGAAGACCTCTCAGGCGATCGTCGACCACCAGACCAGATTTCTTTCCGAAGGCCCCGAGGCGATCGAGCCGCTCAAGATGCAGCAGATCGCCGACCGAATCGGGATGCACGTCACCACGGTCAGCAGGGCGGTCGACGACAAGTGGCTGCAGACGCCGAGGGGGCTGTTCGCCCTGCGCCGATTCTTCGTCGGCGGCACCATCAGCGCCGACGGCGAGGAGGTGGCCTGGGACACGGTGCGGATCAAGCTCCAGGAGATCATCGACGCGGAGCCGAAGGACGATCCCTACAGCGACGACGCCCTGGTCGAGGAACTGGCGAAGCGGGGCATCACGGTCGCCCGCCGGACGGTGACGAAGTATCGCAAGGCGATGGATATCCCGAGTTCCCGGCAGCGTCGAGACTGGACGCTTCCCCGGCAGCAGAAGCCGGCGGAATAGCCGCTCGGCGCCGCGGTCGCCTGCCCGGCTTGCCGGTTCCGCTGAGGGGGCCCTACGATGCCTCCACCCACGCTCGACAGCCAGAGGTCCCAGCATGCGATGTCCCTTCTGCCGCGTTGACAATGACCGGGTGATCGACTCCCGGGCCGGCGACGACGGGGCCTCGATCCGCCGCCGTCGGGAGTGCCTCTCCTGCCGCCGCAGGTTTACCACCTACGAGCGGGTCGAGAGGCAGTTACTCGCCGTGGTGAAGAAGGAGGGTGAGCGGCAGCCCTTCGACCGCGACAAGATCAAGCGCGGGCTCGCCAAGGCCTGCTGGAAGCGGCCCGTGACCGAGGACGACATCGAGGCCGTGGTGACGGCGCTCGAGGCGGAACTGTATGGCAATTTCGAAAGCGAGGTTCCCAGCCGGGTCATCGGCGAGCGGCTGATGGAGCTGCTACGGTCGATCGATCAGGTCGCATTCGTCAGGTTTGCCAGCGTCTACCGTGAGTTCAAGGACGTCCGCGACTTCGTCGAGGAACTCGAGCCGATCCTGGCAGAGTCGAACCCGCCGGTCCGCACCTGACCGCTCAGTGGCGGTGAAAGTCGCCCCGGCTGCCGCCGGTCTTCTCCTCGAGTCGGACCCTGTCGATCGTCATTCCCTGGTCGATCGACTTGCACATGTCATAGATCGTGAGGGCGGCCGCCGACGCGGCCAGCAGGGCCTCCATCTCGACCCCGGTGCGGGCGGTCGCCCGGACCACGGCCTCGACCAGCACCGCGTCCGCGGAGACGTCGATCGAAACCTCGACCGCGTCGAGAGGTAGCGGGTGGCAGAGGGGGATCAGATCGGCCGTCCGCTTGGCCGCCATGATGCCGGCCAGACGGGCGGTCGCCAAGGCGTCGCCCTTCTCGAGTTCTCCCGCCCGAATCCTGCGGATCGTCTCGGGATCGGCAGCGAGCCGGGCCGAGGCCCGGGCCGTCCGCAGCGTGACGGGCTTGCCGCCGACATCGATCATTCGCACGCCATGCAGGCTTTCGCTCATGACGAAGAGTCTAGCAACGCCATCGAAGAAAGCCGCCGGCCGGCGGGTCAGGAGCCGCGCCGGCCGGCGGGAATGGAGGCGAGCCTTGTCGAGAGGCCCTCTGTCGTGAGATCGCGAGCCGTGCGAACTAGACCAGTTCCTTGCGGGCGCCGATCAGGGTCCGCAGACGCTCGGCCAGCAGGGCCACGTCGAACGGCTTCTTGAAGCTCTCGTTGACATGGTTGCGGTCGACCGTGATCTGCGAGCCGTCGTCGGGCAGCAGGGCGATGACGATCGTGTCGGCATACTCCGTGTTCCGCCGCAGGTTCTGGCAGATCTGCTGAGCGTCGATCCGGCCGATTGCGTAGTCGACCACGATGCAGTCGGGGTGGAAGCTCTCCGCCTGAATGCCGGCCTCGAAGCCGCTGGCGGCCACCTGGATCTTGAAAGACTTCTCGACCGGCAGGTGCTTCTTGAGATTTTCGATGAGCACCTGGTCCTGCCCGACGAGCAGCACCTTGGCCATCGCCTCGTCCTCGAGGTCGCCCAGCGGCATGCCGTGCTCCTTGAGGAACTTGATCAGGTATTCCCGCGGGATGCGGCGATCCTGCGAACCGGGAATCCGGTAGCCCTTGAGGCGACCGGAATCGAACCATTTGCTCACCGTGCGGGGAGCAACTTTACAGATTTTGGCGACCTGGCCTGTCGTAAAAACCTTCATCGCGACAACTCCATTTCGATCTTTTGTGTCCGGAAACGATTTGGCCAGCCCGCTCTCGTTCGAGCAGCGGAACACAGCCCCCCTGACGCGACCGCATCGATCCGGGGACGACCGCGTCGTCGAACCCCGTGAAGGCCGGCTGGCCGCATGGGGGGAGTCTGAAGAAAGGGCATTCCGCGCGGCTCGCATCAATGATGCGGCGCCCGGAGCGCCTCGACTCGCAGGTGTCCCCCCCTGCTTCCACGCCCCGCACGATGCATCCGGTTTTCACCGGGACACCTACGTGGCATGGCCGTCCAAGAGGGTAGATCGAAAGATCGCATGGTGAGACTTGAGCCGTTCTTTCTGGAGAGAACGGTGGCAACGGGTGGACCGTCGGCGGCCGGCGGCCGGGCAGCCGCGGCTGGAGCCTGAAAAAAAGCCGGTTCAGGCCGCCCGCGCGGCCGGTCGGGCGGCCGCGGCCGTCGACTCGAAGCGGACGGAAACCCGCTTCGACACCCCCGACTCCTCCATCGTCACCCCGTAGAGGGTCGTGGCCGCAGCCATCGTCTTTTTCGAATGGGTGACGATGATGAACTGGGTCGAGGAGAGAAAGTCGCGGAGCACGCCTACGAAGCGGTCGACGTTGGCTTCGTCGAGCGCCGCGTCGACCTCGTCGAGCACGCAGAACGGGCTCGGCCGCGAGCGGAAGATCGCCAGCAGCAGGGCGACGCAGGTCATCGTCTTCTCGCCTCCGGAGAGGAGGGAGATGCTGCGCGGCTCCTTGCCCGGTGGTCGGGCCACGATCTCGACCGAGGTTTCGAGCAGGTCCATCTCCGGGTCGAGCACGATGTCGGCCTGTCCGCCGCCGAAGACCCGCTCGAACAGTTCGCGGAAGTGGCCACGGACGGTCTCGATCGTCTCGCCGAGCAGCCGGCGGCTCTCGTCGTCGATCCGGGCGATGAGCTGTTCGATCGATTGCTTCGCCTCGCTGACGTCGGCCAGCTGGGCCTGGAGGCCGGCCAATCGTTCGGCGAGGGCCTCCGCCTCGGCGAGCGCCTCGAGGTTCACCGAGGTCATCGTGCCGAGCTTCCGCCGCAGCATCTCGATCTCCGCCTCGCAGGCGGCCCGATCGGCGGGGAGCGGTTCTTCCGGAGGCGGGGCAGGGCCGTCGAGGGCCTCGATGTCGAGGTCGTACTCGTCCCGAATCCGCTCCACGATCCTGCTGCGGCGATGGCGGGCCTCTCCGGCCTCGAGCTGGTGGGCATGGATCGCCTCGGCGAGTCGGGCCAGCTGTTCCCGGGCCTGTTCGGCTGAACCGACCGCCGTGGCCCGCCGGGCGGCCAGTCGCAACCTCTCGGCATTGAGCGATCCGAGCAGCCGCTCGTCGTTCTCGGCCCGGATGGTCGCCTCTGCAAACAGGGATTCCGCCGCCAGCAGTTCGGAATCGATCGTGTCGAGGCGGTGGTCGCAGGACCGCTGCCGGTCGCGGGCGCCGGCGAGTTCGTCGATGCAGTTCTCGAGGGTCTCGAGCCGTCCTGCGATCGCCCCGCTGCTCTGGAGCCTCCGCTCCTCGGCCGCGGCCCGGTCGATCCGTAGCCGGTTGATCGAGTCGATGACCTCGCCCCGATCCCGGTCGGTCGCGTCGAGTGCCGCGTTCACCTCGCCGAGCGTCCGCCGCGCCTCTGCGGCCGCGGTGGCACGAGCTGCCAGTTCCAGAGTCGCGTCCGCCATCGCCTGGCCGCAGGCCAGGGCCTGACGCTCTGCATCGAGTGCCGCCGACTCTGCCGCTGCGATGGAAGCCTGGCTGGCGAGTGTGTCGCGGCGCAGGCGGTCGAGATCGGCCCGGGACGTGGCCGCAATTTCCGATTCCTGCTGGCGGCGGGCCTGCAGCCGGCGGATCTGCTGGCCGAGTTCACCGAATTCGGACTGCAAGCCGCTGATGACAGCGGCGGCCTTCCCGACGGCGGCGACAAGTTCCTCATGGCGGGCGGTCAGCGACCGCAGTTCGCTCCGGCGGGCCACGAGTCCACCGGCCACGGTCGCCGAGCCGATCTCGAAGGAGGAGCGACCGGCCAGGCAGTGTCCAGCCCGGGTCATGACGAGCGTGCCGGAAGGGGCCTCGTGGACCAGGGCCCGGGCATGCTCGATCCGCTCCACGACCCAGACCCGCTCGAGCAGGCCAGCGCAGGGCTGCGTACCATCGGCACCGACCAGCCGGTCGAGCCTGCCGACGACTCCCGGATGGCCGTCGGCCTGGAACGACGCCTGCCCGGAGGAGGAATCGGCCGCCGCGAACGTGACCCGGCCGCCGCTGGCGAGCAGATCCCTGGCCTCCGCCGAGTCGCACCAGTGGGCGAACCAGCGCAAAAGATCGTCGAGCGAATCGACGACCAGGCTCTGTCCGAGGTGGCCAAGCGCGATGTCGACCAGTCCGGCCCATTCAACGGGCGCCTCGATCAGGTCGCCAAGCAGACCGCGCAGACCTGGAATTGGCGTGGCCTCACCGCCGGGTGGGCTGACGAGCGACCGGGCGGCGTCCGAGAGTCCTTCCTGCCGGCCCGCCAATTCCTCGAGCAGCCGCTTTCGCTCGCGACAGACCTCGAGCTTCGACTTCCAGTCGGCGAGATCCCGCCAGGCGGTTTCGATCGCTGCGGCCTGCTCCCGATGGATCGCCTCCAGGGAGTCGATTTCGGAGTTCGTGGCGATCACGCGACGGCTCAGGGCGTCGAGGTTTCCCTCGCCTGCCGCGGTAGCCTCGAGCAGCCCCGCATGCTGCTGCTTCGCCGCGTCGATCTGCCGTCGACACCCATCCGCCGCAGTGCGGGCATCCTCGAGTCGCCTCGACGCCAGCCGCTCGACCGCCTCAGCGGCCTGGCGCCGCGATTCGAGCGACTCGAGGTCGCCGGTCAGTCTGGCACGCTTCTCCCTCAGTTCGACGACGTGCTGACGGGTGCCTGCGGCCGCCTGCGAGTGGGCGTCGAGTTCGGCATCGATGCGGGCGAGATCGGCGACGATCGCTCCGGCCAGACCGCGGGCCTGCTCGACGGCCTCCCCGGCTTCCTGCCGGCGTCGGGAGGCGGTCAGTGTCGCCTGTAGGAGTCGGGCCTGCTCGGCCTCGATCTCCGACCGCCGCTGCCGAAGCAGCCCCAGCGTCGCCTCGGCCGCCGCGGCCCGCTGGGACTCGAGCGTGAAGGCAGCCTGTGTCGCGGCCAGTCGAGGGGCGATCTCCTGCTCCGAACGGTCGAGGTCGAGGCAGTTGCCGGCGGCCTCGGCGGCGGCGGCCTCGGCGGCGGAGGACCGCTCCACGAGCGCCGTCAGGGCCGTCGTCACACGGGTCACGTCGGCATCGACAAGCGCCAGATCCTCGGCCGCCGCGGCGATCCGCAGTGTTCGCAGCCGATCGCTCATCTGTCGATAGCGTCGGGCCCGTGCGGCCTGATGTCGCACAGTCTCCAGCCTGCTCGACACCTCCCCCACGATGTCGGCCAGTCGTTGTCGATGCTGCTCGCTGCGTTCGAGCCGTCGGAGCGCCTCGGCCCGGCGTGCCCGAAACCGGGTGATGCCGGCAGCCTCCTCGAACACGCCCCGGCGATCGCGGCCCGAGGCCACGAGGAGCGCGTCGACCCGGCCCTGCTCGATGACGCTGTAGGCCTCCGTCGCGGCGCCGGTTCCCGAGAACAGTTCGCGGATGTCCCGCAGTCGCGAGACGGCCCCGTTGACGAGATATTCGTTTTCACCGCTCCGGTAGACCCGCCGCGTGATCTGCACCTCGTCGGCCTCGACCGGCAGGTCGCGGGCGGAGTTGTCGAAGAAAAGCGACGTCTCGGCGGCGTTGAGCGGCTTCCTTGAGACCGACCCGGCGAAGATCACGTCGGTCATGTCGCGGCCGCGGAGGCTGCGGACGGACTGCTCCCCCAGCACCCACTTGATCGCGTCGACGACGTTCGACTTCCCCGAGCCGTTCGGTCCCACGACGACGGTGATGCCCTCGGGAAACTCGAAGCGGGTGCGGTCGGCGAAGCTCTTGAAGCCGAACAGTTCGAGGGCCTTGAGCCTGGTCATGAGGGCTCTTCCGTGCGTTCACTCCCGGGGCCTGCGCTTTCATCCTCGGCCGGCTCATCTTCCGGGACGTCCCGGTACTTCAATGCCGCCTCCTCGTGAACGCTCATCCGGCCGTCCAGTTCGTCGGGCAGGGCGTCGAACACGAGCCGGCTGTCGAGGCAGCGGTGCGAACTCGCCTGCTGCAGGAACTGCACCACGTCGGGATAGGTTCCGCCGAGCTCCGTGATGCCGCGGATCACGGGATCGACGCGTGCCGCGACGTCGAGCTTCTGATCGGGTTTTCCGGCGGCGAAGCAGCTGATGCTGGCCCGGCCGCGTTCCACGACCACGACGATCGAGGGTCCGGCCTCGGCCCTGAGGCCGTCCGTCAGCGGATGCTCGACCCCGAAGAGCACGATCTCCGGACGATGGCTGCGGGTCAGGTGAATCAGCGATGGCCCGGCCACGTCGAGGATGTGCAGCGAGCAGGCATCGCCGAGCTTCTCGCCGCGGATCAACGGGGCCGAAGGATCGATGGTCCAGAGCGCGCGGAAGGCGCCGTAGCGGGTTTCGGCGCTGGCGCTGGTGAGCAGCCCCTGGAGCGCGTCGATCCCATTGGCGTCGTCGAGCACGCCGAGGGCGGCGAGGGCGCCGGGCCGGGCGCTCCGCAGGCTACCGGCAGCTTCGGCCAGGTGGGTCGCGGCGATCGACTCCCCGAGGTAGGCGAGCGCCTCGGCGGCGGCGAAGCGCACCTCGGCATCCTTCGATTCGAGCCCCTTGCGCAGTGTCGGGATCGCCTCCTTTCCGATCGCCTCGAGCTTGAGCGATGCGGCCGGGGCCGTCACCGGATCGACCAGCTGTCGACCGAGCAGATCGAGACGGGCGTGGCGGCCTGCCGGTGGCTCGGCGACAGCGATGCAGCGGATGACCCGAACGTAGCGGGGGAGGTTCTGCTTGTAGATCGGCGGCACCTCGAGTTCCACGAAGCGGTCCGTTTTGGGCGTGGCGACGCCCCGCTTCGACCCCTTGATCAGGGCGTGGAACCGCTTGTTGATCACGTCACCGAGCCGCTTCGAGAGCGCGATCGAGCGGTGCTCGGGAACGAGGATCAGGCCAATCGATCGGGAGGTGAGAGAGACGCCGCCCCCCGGCACGCGGGCCCGGAGTTTGGCGACCGAATCGCGGGTGCCGTTGGAGACCGGATCGACCAGCAGCGGCCCCTCGGCGATGCCGAGCACGTGGCCGTCCCGGACCCGATTGCCGAGCACCGCCATCTCGGCCAGGCGGGTTTCCATCAGCCAGCCGCCGGCGAGGCTCGTGGTCTCGTTGTCCGCAGGCACCTCGATCTGGACGTCGAAGCGGTCCCCCTTCCGCACCCCCGGAGGCAGGTAGGCGTGAACCCAGACCAGCGACGTCGAGGTCGACGCGAGGAGCCTGTTGGGCTCGACCACGCCCCGGGCCTGCATGTCGACCATCAGCGACTGCCGATGCATACCGGGTGGTGGATCGCTGCCTGTCCCGGGAAGCCCGGTTACGAGGGCGGCCCGCTCGATCCGCTGCGGCGCGGTTCCCCAGGCTGCGGCATAGTCGCCGACGAGCCTCGTATCGGCCTCGAGATTGATGAGCGCCTCGACCTCGGGACTCTGGCTGCGGATCGACGGACCGGCACATCCTGCAACGATCCCCAGGACGATCAGGATCGCGGTGAGGAGCGGCGGCAGCGTATTGGGCGGACGTGTGGCGTGCATCGTTGTCCGTTGGCTGGCGGCGGAAGGGCCCGGCGGAATCGGGGCGGGAGGGTAGGAATGCCGGTCGCGAGGGTCAAGGCGGCTTCGCCTCCCGGCGGCCGGCCGGGCCGATCCGGCGGAGACGAATCCGGGCCGTTCAGTGGCCTGCTCTCAACGGTCGCAACGGCCTTGGACCGGGGCCGGGGCTCTGCTACGGTTCCCGCCCCAACCGCACAAGCGACCACACCCCGGAGCAAGACCATCGTGGCAACCTCGGAAAGACAGCGGCTCCAGTTGCACGTTCGGTGGATGATCCGACGGGACATGCCCGAAGTCCTCGACATCGAGGGGGAGGCGTTTGAGTTTCCCTGGTCGGATGGCGACTTCACCCGCTGCATGCGGCAGCGAAACTGCATCGGCATGGTGGCCGAGATCGCCGACTCCGTCGTCGCCTTCATGATGTACGAGCTCCACCGCTCGCGACTCCACGTGCTCAACTTCGCCGTGCGGCGGACACACCGCCGCCTCGGGGTCGGCTCGCTGATGATGGGCAAGCTCGCGGCAAAGCTGACGCCCGACCGCCGCAGCCGGATCGTGCTCGAGGTCCGCGAGCGAAACCTTCCCGCACAGCTCTTCTTCCGCTCGCTCGGCTATCGGGCGATCTCGGTGCTCAAGGACTTCTATCAGGATACGACCGAGGACGCATATCTGATGGAATACGTGCTGCCGGCCGCGTCGAACGAAGAGCCTGCCGCGCGGCGACTGGCTGGTTAGACATCAGCCGGTCAGCATCTTCACGGCGGCGATGCGGCGGTCGAGTTCCGCACGGCTTGCCTGGGGCGCGTCTCCGCGGGCAAAGATCGTGAGCAGCGGGCCGCCGGCCCGAAGCCGCTCGCCTGGTCGGGGAATGTCGGCAATGGCCGGCCAGCAGTCGGCGGCCGTCCAGTCGGCCTTCAGCGCCAGGATGCCGTCGAGCATTCGGTCGTCGAAGTGCAGTTCCGCAGGCGTGAACAGCACCGCCTTCGACCAGACGTCGGATCCGGATCGTACTCCTTGCGGCGGGCGTGGCGACGGCCAGCCGAATGCCGCCAGATGCGTCGCCAGGATCGACTCGCCTGTCGTCCGTTCGACCAGTTCCATCGACCCGCTGGGTCGCGGGTTCACCTCGATCACCGTGACTCCGAAGGCGACGTCGAGCATGAGGTCCGCGGCCACGACCCCCGCCATGCCGCAGGCCATGGCGAGAGTCTCGCCGAGGCGGGTGAGCTGTTCGAGGAGATCCTCGCGAACCTCGTGGGCCGGCGTCTGGACCGAGCCGCAGTAGGCGAACTCCCCCGCCCGGCAGGCAGGCTCGCCGACCAGTTGCCGGCTCAGCCCGAGCAGCCGCTGTCGGCCCCCGCCGACCGCGTAGACCGCGGCCATCGGCGTGCCCGCGACCCGACGCTGCCAGACGAAGCCAGCGACATCGCCGGCAACGGCATCGTCATCGGGGTCTGTGCGCCAGACGGAGATCCCGCGGCCACCAGCGGTTGCGAGCGGCTTCCGCAGGAACGAGCCGTCGCCGGGAAGGCCCCGGGGCGTGGTGAACGTCTCCGGGTATTTCAGTCCGGCTGCGGCGAGCGTGCGGGCCAGGGCCAGGGGGTTGCGGACGAGCCGGAGAGATTCGCCGCTGTTGCCTGCCAGGGGCCGTACGGCCGCGATCCGATCGATCAGTTCCGGGTGGTTTTCGATCGCACCCGTGTAGCACCAGGGCCCTGGCGGAAAGCCCGCGGCGGCAGCTTCGAGGCCATCCGGATACCCGATCACCCGACGGCTTGTTGCGGCGATCGCCTCGAGATCGAGGTCGCCGAATGCGTCGGCCGCATGCACCGCCCAGCCGGCGGCCGCCGCGGATGCCGCCGCAGCCCTGCAGCTTCCGCCGAGGATCACGAGCCCCGGTCGATCCGCCAGCCGTGGGCCTTGGGCGTCATTTTCCGAATCTGTCGCTCGACGCATGGATGCTGGTTTACCGTCCACGAAGGAGATGGTACCCTTCCGCCGCTACCCGCGATCTCCGCGGGATCGCGTCATTGTGACCCGCCATGCTGGCGGCAGCGGACGCTGCGAGGTCAACCCTTTCGGAGGAATCCAGTATGTCGATGTTCATTGGCGAGGCATTGAGTGGTGATGGCAACGAAATCGCGCATATCGATCTTCTTATCGGCAGCAAGGACGGTCCGGTTGGCGTCGCCTTCGCCAACGCCCTCGCCCGGCAGAGCGAGGGGCACTCGAACCTGCTCGCCGTGCTGACGCCGAACCTGGCGGTGAAGCCGGCCACCGTGATGATCACCAAGGTGACGATCAAGGGTGCCAAGCAGGCCGTGCAGATGTTCGGCCCCGCCCAGGCGGCCGTCGCCAAGGCGGTCGCCGACAGCGTCGCCGCCGGCGTCATTCCGAAGAGCGACGTCGAGAATCTCGTCATCGTCTGCGGCGTGTTCATCCACTGGCTGGCCGCCGACGACAAGAAGATCTACGACTACAACTACAAGGCCACGATGGACGCGATCGCCAACGCGATGACCGGCAAGCCGACGGTCGACGAGATGCTCGCCGGCAAGGACAAGGCCGCCCATCCGTTCCGCGGATTCTAATAGGAGCGCCTGCCGGGCCATCCATGGCCCCGGCAGGCTTTGCCCGTCGCAGGGAACGCCGAGGGTTCCCTGGACGGGCTGGCTCGCCCTCCGGGGCGAGCCAGCGGTAAGCTGCCGAAGGCCTGAAGGGATTCGGCAGCGCGAATGAAGCCCATCCATGGCCCCGGCAGGCTTTGCCCGTCGCAGGGAACGCCGAGGGTTCCCTGGACGGGCTGGCTCGCCCTCCGGGGCGAGCCAGCGGTAAGCTGCCGAAGGCCCGAAGGGATTCGGCAGCGCGAATGAAGCCCATCCATGCCAAAGCGAATACTGATCCAGCTTGATCCCGATTCCCAGCCGAGCACCTTCGATGCGGTCGTGGCGGTCGATGCTGGCGCGGATCTCCTCCTCCGTCATGGCGGCGTGACGGTCGATACCGTGGTGCCACTCGTCCACGGGGCGATCTTCACCCGGGCTGGAGCCGACCTCGCGTCGACGGCGATCTTCATCGGCGGCTCCGAAGTGGCCGCCGCGGAACGGCTCTTCGACGCCGTTCGGGCCACGTTCTTCGGGCCGGTTCGGGTGGGCGTCCTGCTCGATCCCTCCGGAGCCAATACGACCGCCGCCGCCGCCGTCGTCGCCGCCGCCCGCCATCTGCCGCTGAACGGTCCTGAGGCCGACGGCTTCCGGGCGGTCGTGCTCGGTGGAACCGGACCGGTTGGCCAGAGGGTGGCCCGGCTGCTGGCCCGAAAGGGGCTGGCCGTGACGATCGCCTCCAGGTCGCTCGATCGGGCCGAGGCCGTTGCCGGGGGGATTCGCAGCGGGATTCCGGCGGCCCGGATCGTCGGTGTCGAAACCGCGGCGGGGGCATCGACGGCCGGCCTGCGATCGGCGCTCGAGGCCGCCGACCTGATCGTGGCCGCCGGTGCGGCAGGCATCACGCTCCTCACCGCAGCCGAGCGATCGGTCGCGACGCGGGCGAAGGTGCTGATCGATCTCAACGCCGTCCCCCCGGTCGGAATCGAGGGCATCGCTGCGACCGACAAGGCCCGGCCCGACGGCCCTGTCATCCTCTACGGCCCGCTGGGTGTGGGCGGCATGAAGATCAAGATCCATCGGGCTGCCGTTCGCAGGCTGTTCGAAGATGCTTCCGTCTGTCTCGACGCCGAGGAGTTGCTGGCCCTCGGCGAGCAGCTCGATGCGGCAGGCTGAAGCCTGCCCAACGCAGGCTGGTCGACCGAGCGGATGTCGAGCGATCACCTGCCCGCCTTGCGGCCGAGCAGGATGGCGATCATGAGCAGGATCGCCAGCCCGCCGAACAGCATGATCGCGTTCCGTCGGGATCGTCGGCTCGATTTCCGGCGGGCCGTCGCCCGACGCCGTTCGTCGACGGCGTCGCTCGCCGGAGTGCCGTGGCCATCCGGAGGCTGCGGAACAGCGACCGTCTGCAGCGACGTGGCCTCGCGTATCGTCCCCTGGTCCGCTCCATCATGGAGCGGCTTTTCATGAAGCGTCGGTGAGAGCGTTGCCGATGTCGTTGCCGAGGATCGGCCCAGCGGCCGGAGAGGAACGGCGAATCGGGTCTGGCAGAGCGGACAGGCCGCGGCCCAGCCGCAGGCATCGGTCTCCACCGCAAGCGCGGCGTGGCAGGAGGGGCATGCGACCGCCAGCAGGGAGGGATCCTGGGTCGCGGCGCCCAAAGGTGGTTGCGAAGGGATTGCGGACATCATGACGGAGGCCGGACCGATCCGGGGTCGCTGCCGGGGCGGATGCGACGACTGACCGCCAGATCGATCAGCCATGGTGCATATCGGGCGGCGAGTGTGAAGCCCAGTGCTGACCAGCCGGGGCAGACCTCAGGCCGGCGGCATGCGATCGCATCGGCCACGGCGACCGCCGTCGAGGCCGCCGACATCGCCCGGCCCCGCGACCAGGAGGGCCGTTCCCCGGCGAGCAGGTTGTCCCAAAACTCCGACTCGGTCGGTCCGATGCTCGCGAGGACGACATCGACGTCCTCAGCCGCGAGTTCGACTCGCAGCGAGCCGGCCAGCGCTCGGATCGCCGCCTTGGCGGCGCAGTATTCCGCATGCAGCGGAAGGGGGTGGCATCCGAGGATCGAACCGACGAAGACGAGGGCTCCGCCCCGACGACGCAGCAGCGGCAGCGACTCGCGGGCGAGTTCCGCCGGGGCGAAGAAGTCGATCTCCATGATCCGCCGCAGGGTGTCGGGGGTCGACTCGACGAACGGGCCGACAGCTCCGCTGCCCGCCGCTGCGACGACGATCTCGATGCCCCCGAGGCGTTCGACCGCCGTGTTCAGGAGGGATGTCCGGTCGAATGCCGAGGTGATGTCGCCGTCGCCGATGAGGATTGGCGGCGCACCGTGGGGCAGGGGCGTTGCGGCCAGTTCGGCCAGCCGCTCCCGCCGCCGTGCCGTCGCGAAGACCCTCACGCCCCGGCGGGCGAGTTCCGCTGCGATCGCACGGCCGACCCCGGAGGAGCCGCCCGTGACGAACGCCCGCATGCCTGCGAGGGATCGCCGACGCTCAAACCAGCGGCCGATCATGGGATGCTTCGTGCTCGTGGACGGCGGTGTCGTGCGGGATGGTGGGATCCGCCGGAGGGGCCTGGGCATGGGGCTGAACCACCGCCTCGTCGGCCGGAATCCGCCCGAGCAACGCGGCCGGAATCCGGCAGTGGATTGTGACGCGGTCGGCGGCGAAGTGGCGGGAGAGGACCTCGCCGTGGGCACCGAGCCAGGCGAGCAGCCGGCCGTTGCCCGGATCGGTCTCGACGTCGACATCGCGAAATCCCCGGCCGAGGCACTCGCTCACCGTCCGGGCGAGCTGCGGCAGTCCGGCCCCGCTGCGGGCGGAAACGACGACGGCGTGCGGGTAGCGGGCGAGCAGGCGGTCCCGCGAGACCGGGTCGGCCACGGCATCGATCTTGTTGAGCACGAGGAGCGCGTCCTTCTCCTCGACCCCCAGTTCGGAAAGCACGCTCCGCACCGCGGCGATCTGCTGGTCGACGAGCGGGCTCGACGCATCGGCGACGTGCAGCAGAAGGTCGGCCTGGCGGGTCTCCTCGAGCGTCGCCCGGAAGCTGGCGATCAGGCGGTGCGGCAGGTCGCGGATGAAACCGACCGTGTCGCTGATGAGCACCGGTCCCCATCCCGGCAGCCGCCAGCGTCGGGTGCGGGTGTCGAGGGTGGCGAAGAGCCGGTCTTCGGCGAGCACGTCGGCGCCGGTCAGAACGTTGAGCAGCGTGCTCTTGCCGGCGTTGGTGTAGCCGACGAGCGAAACGGTCATGTGCTCGTGACGGGCGGCCACCTGCCGCTCCTTGCGGCCGTGAATCTCGAGCAGTTCCTGCGAGAGGTCGTGAATCCGCTTCTCGACGAGGCGGCGATCGACCTCGAGCTGCTTCTCACCGGGACCGCGCATGCCGATGCCCATCTTCAGCCGCGAGAGGTGGGTCCACATCCGCTTCAGTCGCGGCAGCGAGTATTCGAGCTGGGCCAATTCGACCGCCAGCCGGGCCTCGTAGGTGCGTGCCCGGGCCGCGAAGATGTCGAGGATCACCTCCGAACGGTCGAGGACCTTGGTTTCGAGCGCCCGTTCCAGGTTGCGGGTCTGCGCCGGCGAGAGATCGTTGTCGAAGATCACGACATCGGCATCGTGCAGCGAGACCAGGCCTGCGAGTTCGTCGACCTTCCCCTTGCCGAGATAGGTGGTCTGGTCGGGGCGGTCGCGACGCTGGGTCAATTCGGCCACGACCCTGGCGCCGGCGGTGGCCGCCAGCCCGGCCAGTTCCCCGAGCGGTCGCTCGGGGTCGGAAGGTGTGTCGAGCAGCACCCCCACGAGCACCGCCCGCTCGCTCGCCACCCCGGTCGTCCGGCCATGCTCGCTCAATCCGCGTCCTCCTCTTCGGGACCGTCTGCCGATGCGGCCAGATGGCAGCAGCTCTCCCAGCGCCGCGTGTCGAGCAGTCCATCGGCAACGGCGTGCTTGACGGCGCACTGCGACTCGTGGGTGTGGGTGCAGTCGGGAAAGCGGCAATGATTTGCCAGCGGCCTCAGGTCGCGGAACGCCGCCGGCACCTCGGCCGGGACGATCTCCCAGAGCTGGAACTGTCGCACACCGGGCGTGTCGACGAACGTGCCTCCCCGCGAATGCGGAATCAGACGGGCGGTCGTGGTCGTGTGGCGGCCTTTGTCGTTGTCGCGGCTGACATCGCCGACGGGCAGGGCCAGTTCCGGGGCGATCGCATTGAGGATCGACGACTTGCCGACGCCGCTCTGGCCGATGACGGCCGTGACCGTGCCCTGCAACGCCCGCTGCAGTCGGGCGACGCCCCGGCCCGTCACGGTCGAGCAGAGGATCACCGGGTATCCCATCCGGGCATAGACGCCCGCCAGCGGCACGAGGGACGCGGCCGCAACGAGGTCGACCTTGTTGATGCAGATCAGCGGTCGGATGCCGGCCGCCTCGGCGCCGACGATCAGGCGGTCGATCAGTCCGGGCTTGAGATTCGGCATCGCGGCGCTGCCGACGATCAATGCCTGATCGACGTTGGCGACGATCACGTGGCGACGGCCGCGGCTCGACCGACAGAGCGAGTTTCGCCGTGGTTCGATCGAGTGGATCATGGCCTCCGTACCGGCGCCCCGGACCTGCACCCAGTCGCCGGCGGCGAGCGGATGCCGCTGCTCGGTCGAGAGCGTCCGCAGCAGCCGGCGAGTCGTGCAGCGGCTCACGGTTCCGTCTGCGGCCTGAACGACGCTCTCGAGGCCGTGCACGTGAAGCACCTGTCCACGCCAGGTGTCGCGGGTCATCGGGGCGATCGGGAGCCCGTCAGGCCGCTGGAGCGGATCGCCGGACTCCTCGGCGACGATCACGGTCCGCTTGCGGGTGAGATCGCCCTTGCCCGAGATCCGCTCGCTACCGGCGAGATCGGCGGTCGGATCAGAGGTCTGGTCGATGCTCTGGGAGAGGGCCCGCGTCATGTCTCCGCGGCGGCGGCGAGTCCCGCGATTCTTTCGCAGTTCGACGCGCTGTTTTCGGGGCCTTGGCATGCCGAAAGTGTATCAGCGCTGCCGGCGGCCGATCAGCGTCGCGGGCGACGGGTGGTGTCGGCCGCCCCCTTGCCGCGGCGGTATTCCAGGCCCGCAGCCTCGAGCAGGCTGCTGCTGAAAAGATCCCGGCCCGCGGACTGATCCGCGGAAGCAGTCGAGGCGCCGAGGCTGGAGGGTTCGTAGGAGAGTTCGTACTCGTGCCTCGCGATCGAGATGGTGTCGCCGGGGGCGAGTTTCTGCTCGCTGACACGGGTGCCGTTGACCTTGGTGCCGTTGCTGCTGCCCATGTCCTTCACGAACCAGTACCCGTCGACCAGGGAGAGTTCGCAATGGTTGCCCGAGACGTTGGGGAACCGGAGCACGATATCGGCGCTCTCCCTCCGGCCGACGACCAGCGTCGTCTTGAGGAGGGGAATGGGGTCGCCGCCGCCGAGGGGTTGCAGTTCGCCGTAGGGCATCGCACCTTCCGAGGTTGAGAGCAGGGTTGTGAGTCGGTCGGAGAGACCAGTCCGGGCCGCCCACGCGGATTCGGATCCGCGTTCGAAACCAGGCCCGTCAGGTCTACGAACGAGCCTAGGTCGCGGTTCGGAATCGGTCAAACATTCGGTTCCCTGCCGTGCGTCCGGAGCCCCCGCTTCCCGGTCTGCTAGACTCGGGGTGGGATTGGAGCGGACCGGGTGGCCGCCGGCTGCCGCCGTTCCCGGTCTGAACAGCCCGGGCATCGGTGGCGGCGGGAGGAAAGTCCGGGCTCCGCCGGGCGCGATGGTGGGTAACGCCCACCGGCCGTGAGGTCAGGGAAAGTGCCACAGAGAACAGACCGCCGTCGGGCTCACCCCCGGCGGTAAGGGTGAAACGGTGAGGTAAGAGCTCACCAGCAGGCCGGGCGACCGGTCTGGCTCGGCAAACCCCATCGGGAGCAAGGTCAAGCAGGAAGAAGTTCGGCCCTCGGGCCGGCGCGATGCTGCCCGCAACGCACCATCTTCCGGGTCGACTGCTGGAGGCGTCGGGCAACCGCCGCCCTAGAGAAATGGTCATCGCACCGCGGTCCCTCGAGGACCGCGGGGAACAGAACCCGGCTTACAGGTCCGCTCCAGTCCCTTCTTTCGTTCCGATCGTCAGATCCCGTCGATCCCCTTCGTCGAGCATCCGCAGCAGTTTCGAGATGCAGAGCGTGTTGATGCTCACCCGCATCTCCTCGGCCTCGGCCTTGAGTGTTTCGTGGAGGGAGCGGGGCATTCGAACCGTGACGACACGCTGGGTTTCCCGTTCCGTCGGCTTGACGCTCTGACGGGTCCTGAGATCGTCGAGCAGTTCCCGGATCCGGGCATATTCGGGGGTGCATTCAAATCTGGTCAGGGCGGAGGGGTCGCGAAACGTCCGTCGGACGATCCCGTCGACCCCGAGCACCTCGCGGAAGAACACGACCCACTCGGGCTCCATCCCATGGAGCCGCTCGGCCACCTCCAGAACGGCCTTGGATCCGAGCGTCGCCGTGTCTGCCGCCGGAGCCATCCCGCTCCGTTCGTCCCGAAGTCTTGTCGCCATCTCGTCCTTGCTCCGTATGTGCAACGTCGGGCCTCGTGCGAAGCCCGTCTGAACCTGGTCACGCCTCATCTCACGACTGCATGCTCTGACAGCGGTCAAGCGACAGCACGAAGTGCTTGTCGGGTATCGACTTGCGTCGAATCCGATGGAGCAGGCGTTTTTTCAGGCAGCGGTGCCCAGTCTGCTGGCAGCGGAGTGGCTGCTCAGAAAAGAGGCAGGTCGGCCGAGTCGCAAATACCAGATGTCCCGGCTGTAACGGCCGGGAAACAGCGGCTCACGGGCCGCTGTTCGGCCGACCAGAAACGGTCATTTCCGCGACCCAGTCGACCATGGTGTCCGCGATGTCGACCTCCGAGACCGACTGCAGTCCCTGCCATCCCGGCACCGCGTTGATCTCGACGACCAGCAGCCGGCCGTCGGTCGCGGGAAGCAGGTCGACTCCGGCGACGGCTGCCCCGACGACGGCGGCAGCCCGTCTTGCCAGGTCTCTCCAATCGTCGGGCGGGGCGAAGAACTCGGCGAGGGCACCGCGGGAGACGTTCAGCCGCCAGTCGCTGTCCGAGCGACGCCGCATCGCGAATGTCCGGTCGCCGATGACGAGAATCCGGGCGTCCCAGCCTGCGTGAGGAACGAACTCCTGCAGATAAAAAACCCCGCCGGCAGCGGCACTCTGGAGCAGCTGGTCGAGATCCTCGCGGCAATTGATTCGCTCGATGCCCCGTCCGCGGGAGCCGAACAGGGGTTTGATCACGGCGTCGCAGCCGAGCGATGCCCAGGCGGCTTCGATCGACTCGGGCGTCTGGGCCACGATGGTCCGCGGTACTGCGAGGCCCGCCCCGGCCAGCAGGGAGAGCGACAGATACTTGTCGATCGCCACCTCGAGGGACCGTGGATCGTTGAACACGGGAATGCCGGACGCGGCGAGCCGTGCCAGCGAGTCCATCCGAAAGATGACCTCCTCGAGGCCGCCGGCAGGCATGCCGCGGACGATGATCCGATCGGCCGCCGCGAGCTCCCGGGGGGCGAACCTGTCGCCGTCGGCCGTCACTTCGACGAGGATCTCCGGCCAGCGGACGACCGCCGCGGCATGGCCCCGACTGCGGATCGCAGCGACGAGCCTGCCGACGTGCCAGCCGGTCGGTTCGCCGATCACGGCGATCGTCATTGGCCGAAGCATCATCCCGCTGTCTCGGCGTTCGGTGCGGCGGCCGGCAGGAACGAAGCCGTCACCACGTCCGGGGCGAGGTTTCCAAACCGGTGCCGCATGCCGGTATCGACGTTCAGGATCTCCACCGAGGCGGGTGCGAAGAGGGCGGAATCGAGGGCGTAGAAGTCGCGGCCCGCCCGCTCGAAGAGCTGCAGGAACGGACTGCCGTAGTCGGCCGAGGCCCCGCTCACCATCCGCGGTCCGATCTCGGCCAGGCTCGGGTCGTCTCCATGGGCTTCGAGCTCCACCTGCCCGCCGTAGAGGATCGCGTCGTTCGTCCGGCCGATCGCGGTGAGGTCGTCGGCCGGCACCGGGGCCAGCGGTGCCCGGCCGACGCCGGATCGGATTCGACCGAGGTCGAACCCGAGGTCGTGCAATTTGTGGAGCGACGTCTCGAGCGATCGGGCGATCACCTGAACCGTCCCTGCCGTGCTCGCGGTCCTGGCCACCAGCAGGATCAGGCCGGCGGGCGGAACACCCGCGGCCGAGGCCAGCGAGAGGCAGACATCCGCCGGCGGGAGACTGGAAGCCTCGAGCAGTCCCACGGCGACGCCGACCGTTTCGCGCCGGCCGATCGAGTCGAACAGATCTTCCCGTCCGATCGCCGCTCGGATCGGGCCGCTCGTCATCGCAAAATAGTTTTTCGTCGCCACCTTCCAGCCGGCGTACTGCGAGGCGAGGCAGGCGGCGACGGGTTCGCGACTGCTCACTCCCACGACGGGCCAGGGGCAGCCCGGCCAGAGGGCTGCGAAGGGGGCCGCATGTTCGGAGGCCGGTTCGATCCAGACATCTCCAAGTCCGGCCAGCGAGATGCGGGCCATCATCAGCCCGGCCTCGATGCCGCCGGCCGCCTCGACCCCGCAGTCGACGACCCTGACACCGTCCTGATCATGAACCTCGATCTGGAGAGCCGACGCGTTCTCGATCGCGGTCAGGGCCAGAAGGGAGGCCCGTTCATTGAGCGTCATTCGCATTCCCGGGTGGGCGACGAAGGGGCGGTCGAATCGCCCCCGGAGCGATGCCATAATGTTGTCGCCATGCAGCCGCGGCAATCCCGTGCGATTTTTTCGCCTGCTCCCCCGCCTGAGATTCGATCGTGCCCAGTCTGACCGTGGAAAACTACGTCAAGACGATCTACCAGATCGTCTCCGCCCAGAACGGGCAGCCGGCCACCACGGGGCAGCTGGCCACGGCCCTTGCCGTCTCCCCAGGCACGGTGACATGCATGCTCAAGACGCTCGATGCGGCCAAGCTGGCCACGCATCGCCCCTATGAGGGCGTGGCCCTCACCCGGTCGGGAAGGGTGCTGGCACTGCGGATGCTGCGGCGGCACCGGCTGCTCGAGCTGTTCCTGCTGCGCACGCTCGACATGAGCTGGGACGAGGTCCACGACGAGGCCGAGCACATGGAGCACGCGGTGAGCGACCTGCTCGTCGACCGGATCGACGCCTTCCTCGGGCGGCCCGACGTCGATCCGCACGGCGATCCGATTCCGCGTGGCGAGGGAGAAAGCCTGCAGCCGCCCGACGAGGGGCCGTCGATGCCATTGGCGGAATGCGGCTCGGGGTCGACCTTCAGGGTCACCCGCGTGATCGATCAGTCGGCGGGTTTCCTCCGCTATCTGACCGACTCCGGGCTGGTCCTCGGCGCCAATGGCGCCGTCGAACGGAATCCCGACGGGGCGGGATTGATGCGGGTGCGGCTCGGCCGCCGGACACTCTCGCTGGCGCTCGACGCCGCCGGCAAGGTGATGGTCGCGACCGTCTGAGCCCTTCCGCGTCCCCCCGCCTCTCAGGTCGGGCGGTGTTCCCAGACCGCCGACTGGCCAAGGCATTCATCCACCTCGACCCGGAACGTGCCGGCGATCGGGGTGCCGGAGTCGGCCAGCGTCCGGAGCAGTTCGAGGCCGATCCAGCGGGCGATCCATTCCGCCGACGTGTTTCGTACGGGCATCAGAACACACTCCTCGGCGGGGAACACCCAGCGGCGCTCGCCGAACCGTACTGTCACCTCCGACCTGCCGGCCGCGACCTCGGCGCTGGTCACCGAGAGCAGGGGATTCTCGGTCGGCAGCAGCATCCGGTGATCGAGGCGGCCCAGGATGGCCGAGACCTCATCGCGGAGCGTGATGAAGTTGACCACCATGCCGTGGGCGTCCGGCGGCCCCGAGATGTCGACGCCCACCGTCCAGTTGTGGCCGTGGACGGCCTCACAGAGATCGTCCGTGAGCGTGATGAAGTGGCCGGCGCTGAACACGTGCGCCGCCTTCCGCAGTCGGACCTCGTATCGCTCGTGCATGGTGCTCTCCGCTCCGAACAGCGGCCTGCATCAACAGCGGGCCTGCATCAACAGAATGTACAGCGCCGCCGCGATGAGGTCGGCCGTCGTGCCCGGATTGAGTCGCCGCGGCAGCCGCAGGGAGCGGTCGAAGTCGGCGACTCCCTCTGGCCAGCGGTCGGCCGGCAATGACATCACCGCGGCGGCTCCCGCCGACACCTCGGCAGCCGTGGCCCCGCCATGCCGCCGGGCGATGAGCGTGTCGGGCTCGCGGGCCAGCTGCAGGAGGAATCCCCGGACGACGGCCTCTCGCCAGTCGACGCCCAGAGCGACTGCCGCGGCGATGTCATCGACCGGGCCCTCCAACAGGGAGCCGTAGCCCTCTGCCCAGAGTCGGGCGATCTGGTCGTGAGCCGCCGCGAGCCGCATGGCGGCGAGGATGTCGTCGGGCGGCGGGCCGGCGACGTCGAACCTCTCCGTCGTTCCCATGCCGCCGGGGCCGGCGATGGCGATCGCCGCGTAGATCTCGCGGGCGTCGGCCGCGGTGAGCCCCGCGAGGCGTTCCCTCACCGCGGAGTTGATCCCGGCAGGATCGAGCGAGTCCCATGACCGCGCGGGGATGGCCGCCAGCGGGGCAATCGCCAGAATCATGCCGAGGTTGGCATTCGACCGGGTCACCCGCCGTGACACGGTCACCGCATCGAGAATCACCCGCCCGAGGCGGTCCTGCGGCGAGCGATCGATCGGCGCTGCGATGGCGGCCGCAGCCGCCATCAGATCGTCGTGCGAGAGATCGGGAAAGCTGGCGTTGGGATGCACGTTTCCCGGCTTCGGCGCCGTCGCCTCGAGCATGCATGCGACCGCGGCGCACCAGCCCGGGCCGCCGCGGGCGATCAGGGAATCGGTCAGGGCAGAGGCGAATTCGGCGGCGGCCGACCGCAGGCCGGATCCGAGCCGGTCGGTAGGATCGCTCCCGAAACCGATCCACCGAGGAATGTTTGGATCTCGTGTGTGACGCATGCATATCTGTCGCGGGGGAGATGCAAGGGTACACTCTCGACCACGACAGGCCCGGGAGAGCGGCCGTCGAACACTTCGCTGGAGCACGACGCATGGCACGCACGGGCAGCACGACGTTCGATCCCGACTGTTTTCTGAACCGGGAATTGAGCTGGCTCGACTTCAACCTGCGGGTGCTGGAGGAGGCCGAAAACCCCGAGAATCCGCTGCTCGAGCGGATGAAATTCCTGGCGATCTTCAGCTCGAATCTCGACGAGTTTTTCATGGTTCGGGTCTCGGGAATCCGCGAGCAGGCGTTCGGCGAAAGCGCCCCTCAGGACTACGCCGCCGACGGCATGAGCGCCATCGAGCAGCTCCGCGGCATCGCCACCCGGACCCAGGAACTCGTCGCCAGGCAGTATCGATGTCTCAAGGAGAGCATCGGGCCGGCGATGGCCGCCGAGGGTTTCGATCTGCTCCGCTACGACGCCCTCTCCACCGAGCAGCGGGCCCACGTCGATCGATTCTTCCGTGAGCGGGCCCTGCCGATCCTCACGCCGATGGCCTGCGATCCGGCCCACCCGTCGCCCCGCTACCACAATCGCGGACTCTACCTCGGCGTGATGCTCGAGCACACCGAGGGTCTCGGCCCCAAGCAGCTCTTCGCCGTCGTGCAGGTTCCGCAGGTGCTGCCGCGGATCGTGACGGTGCCCGGGTCGGCCGAGGGCAAGACGTCGTTCGTGCTGCTCGAGGACATCGTCGCGGCCCGGCTGCCCGAGCTGTTCGGCGGGTTCCAGGTGAAGAGCTGGACGGCCTTCCGCATCACCCGCGACAGCGACATCGAACTGCTCGAGCAGGAATCGGACGACATGCTCAAGCTGATCGAGGAGCGGCTCAAGGCCCGGCAGCGGGGCCAGGCCGTGCGGATCGAGATCGCATCCAGGGCGGACGAGACGCTGGCCAGGATGATCATCGACGACGAGGCCCTGCATGACGGCGTCAGCGACGGTTACAGCGAGGTCTACCGGATCGACGGTCCGCTCGACCTGACCGCGCTCTGGGAGATCTACAAGATGTCCGGCTTCGAGCGGCTCAAGGACAGGCCGTTCGCGCCGCGGGTGCCGGCGGCGCTCGCCCGACGGGGAGGCGGCGACATCTTCTCGGTCATCGCCCGAGAGGACGTTCTGATGCACCACCCCTACGAGTCGTTCGACCCGGTCGTGGAGTTCGTCACGTCGGCCGCGAACGATCCGCGGGTGCTGGCCATCAAGCAGACGCTCTATCGCACCAGCGGCGACTCGCCGATCTCGAGGGCGTTGATGACGGCGGCCGAGTCGGGCAAGCACGTCACGGCGCTCGTCGAACTCAAGGCACGGTTCGACGAGGCCAACAACGTGAGCTGGGCCCGGCAGCTGGAACGGGCCGGCGTTCACGTCGTGTTCGGATTCCTCGACCTCAAGACACACTGCAAGGTTTCGCTCGTGGTCCGCAACGAGGGGCAGCGGCTGCGTCGCTACGTCCATCTGGGCACCGGCAACTACAACCCCAGCACGGCGACGATCTACACCGATCTCGGCCTGTTCACCGCCGACGAGCAGATCGGGGAGGACGCCTCGGCGCTCTTCAACCTGCTCACCGGCTACTCTCAGGGTCACGCCTGGAGAAAGCTGATCGTCGCGCCGAACGATCTCCACCGGCGGACGATCGAACTGATCGAGGAGCAGACCCGCCGGGCCCTGGCGGGCCAGCCGTCCCGGATCTTCGCGAAGATGAATGCGCTCGTCGATCATGAGGTGATCGAGGCGCTCTATCGGGCCAGCCAGGCGGGCGTGCCGATAGACATCGTCTCGCGGGGCATCTGCAGCCTCAGGCCCGGCGTGCCCGGCCTGAGCGAGACGATCCGGGTGTTGAGCGTGGTCGACAGGTTCCTCGAGCACAGCCGGATCTACATCTTCGGAGAGGGAGAAGACGCCCAGGTGTTTCTCTCCAGCGCCGACTGGATGCCGAGAAACTTCTTCCGCCGGGTGGAGGTGATGTTTCCGGTGCTCGCGGCCGGCCCGCGTTCTCGGATTCTCGACGAGATCATCCCGACCTACCTGGCCGACAATACCCGCGCCCGCAGGCTCGACGCCGACGGGGTCTATCACCTGCCGCACCCGAAGCACGGCGACGCGGCGTTTCGCTGCCAGGTCGAGTTCATGGAGCGGGTGGCCCGCGAGTCGGAGTCGCTGGCGAAACTGCCGGCGACGGCCGAGGGGGGCGAGCGACGGGCGGTTGCGGCCCGGCGGCAACCGGCCCCCCGGACTGCGGCCCGCGGCCGGCCGGCGACCGGCAAGGGCCGGAAGCCGACGCGTTCCTGAGAGCTGCGGCGGCTGCTACCATCAGGTCTCAACCATCGCGTGGTCGTTCGCAAAGCGACTGCCGTGCCCGGGATCCATGCTGGACCCGGGCGCGGCCCGGGCGACCGGCCTCGCGATGACCGGCGTCGATCAGCCAACAATCCGACGGGGTGACAGGGCGAAATGGCGGAGGATTACTACCAGACCCTCGGCGTTCCCCGGACTGCGTCGGCGGAGGACATTCGCAAGGCCTATCGGGAACTGGCCCGCAAGTATCACCCCGACCTGCACCCCGACGACGAGGCGGCCAAGGAAAAGTTCAAGAAGGTCCAGACCGCCTTCGACGTGCTCAACGATCAGAGCAAGCGGGAGATGTACGACCGCTACGGCAGTTCCTTCGAGGGCGTCGGTCAGGGACCGGCAGGCGCAGGCTGGGGCGGTCGAGGCCCGACGCCCGGAGGCTTTCCGGGAGGCGGCGGGGGCGAAATCGATCTGGAGAGTCTGTTCGGTGGTGGTGGCTTCGGCGACTTCTTCGGGGGTGGTGCCAAGCCCCGCGGCCGACGACGGGCAGCGCAGGTGCCGGGCCAGGATCTGACCGCCGGCATCGAGATCCCGTTCAGGCTGGCCATCGAAGGGGGCAAGACCGACGTCCGGATCGATCGCGATGGCAAGGCCGAGACGATCAGCGTCACGATCCCCCAGGGCCTTCCCGACGGTGGCCGAATGAGGCTTCGCGGCCAGGGAATGCCGGGCAGCGGCGGCGGGCCGGCGGGGGACCTGCTGCTCGAAGTGCGGGTGGATCCGCATCCTTTCTTCCGTCGAACGGGCGACGCGCTCGAGGTCACGCTGTCTGTCAGCCTGGTGGAGGCGATCGAGGGGGCGAAGGTCGATCTGCCGACGCCCTGGGGCACGATCTCGCTCAAGGTGCCCGCAGGCACTTCCGGCGGACGAAAACTCCGCGCGGCCGGGATGGGCGTGCGGCATGCCAACGGGGCCCGGGGCGACCTGATCGCCGAGGTGCAGATCGCCCTGCCCGAGCCCGCCGATGCCGCCGCGATGGAGCGACTGCTGGAGGCCGCCAGGGCATGCCTGCCGCCCACGGCGGCAGGACCTCGAACGAATCTTCGCTGGTGATGGCCGCAGATCAAGCGTTTCCGCCGGCCGCCAGACTGCACACGCCCCTCGACTTCGAGCGGGTGTATGGATATCGCCGCAGCGCCGCCGGCGACGGTCTCGTGCTCCACGCCTGTCCCAACGAGAGCGGCGACGCCCGGCTGGGCGTGTCGGTGTCGAGACGAATCGGTGGTGCCGTGGTCCGCAATCGTTGGAAGCGTCGGCTCCGGGAGGCGTTTCGAAGGATGCGATGCCAGCTGCCCCAGGGAAACGACTTCGTGGTCGTCGTCAGGGCGCGGCAGGTTCCAGGCGGAGCGGCGGGGGCCAGACGGGTCGAGCAGACGCTCGTCGCACTTGCGACCAGGCTCGTAGGGAGGAGCGGCTATCGCCACTGAGATGACCCGGCTGCTTCGGATCGCCGCTGCGGCCTGCGACCGGGCGGCCTCGTCCGCGCTCGTCGGCCTCGTGATCGCCTACAAGCTCACGCTCAGCCCGCTGCTCGGCAGGCACTGCCGGTTCCAGCCGACATGCAGCCTCTATTTTCGGCAGTCGGTCGAAAAGTATGGGGCCGTGCGGGGAACGATCCGCGGCCTGGTCCGGATCGGCCGCTGCCATCCGTGGCATCCCGGCGGCTATGACCCGCCCTGAGCGGAGTTGATTGCAAGCAGTCTGGCGATCAGGGCCGCGTTGGCCGGCGGAAAGTCGAGTCCTGCCAGCCCCGCGATCGGTTTCCAATCGAAGGGAGAGTGCGGCTCCGGGAAGGGATCGATCGGCTCCGCACGCAGGAAGAAAAGCTCGATCGGTCCGTTGCTCGACGAGGAAATCCCCGTGCCGAGCAGGCCGGAGATGTTCACCGAGATGCCCGTCTCCTCGAAACATTCGCGGGCCGCCGCATCGGCGAGTGTCTCGCCGGGCTCGACCTTGCCGCCAGGAAACTCGTGCAGGCCCGCCGCGTCTGCGGCCCGATCTCCACGGCGGCCGACGAGGACAAGCCCCGCACGGATCACCACGGCGACGGCGATCGCGGCGGGCGAGGCCCCCATGGCTCCTTCTCAGGACGGCTTCTGGACGAGGTTCAGCAGCCGGCCCGGTGAGCCCATCACGTTGTAGCCGGCATCGACGTGGAGGATCTCGCCGGTGATTCCTCCCGCATCCTTGGAGAGCAGGAAGGCACCGGTCTTGCCGACCTCCTCGTGGCTGATGTTGCGACCCATCGGCGACATGTGCTCGTAGAGGTCGAGCATCTCATCGACGCCCGCGCCACGTCCCGCGAGCGTTCGCAGCGGGCCGGCACTGACGGCGTTCACCCTGACGCCGGCCGGGCCGAGGTCGTAGGCCATGTACTTCACGCAGGCGTCGAGCGTCGCCTTGCAGACGCCCATGATGTTGTAGCCCGGCACCACCTTCTCGCCCCCGAAGTAGGTGAGCGTCAGGATCGAGGCCTCCTTGGCGAGGATCCCGCGGGCCATCCGGCCGACGGCGAGGAGGCTGTAGGCGCTCGTCTCCATTGCGATCCGGAATCCTTCGCGGCTGCAGTTCGTGGTCTCTCCCTTGAGATCCTCGAGCGGCGCGTAGGCGATCGAATGCACGAGGAAGTCGATCGTGCCAAACTCCTGGCGGGCGCGTTCCATCACGGCCGCGATCTGCTCGTCGCTGGAGACGTCCATCGGCACGAGGAACTTTGCATTCGGTTCCGGATCGGTGAGCAGGGCGACCCGGCGGCGGTTCCGCTGCCGCTCGTCATCGGGCTTGTCGGGGAGGTGGGTGAACCCGATCTGTCCGCCCTCGGCCAGGATCTCCTTGGCGATGTACCAGGCGATCGAGTGATCGTTGGCGACGCCGAGCACGAGCCCCTTCAATCCATCGAACCTGCCCATGGGAAAGACTCCGCTGTCTCGAGAGACGTGAAAACCTGGAAGGATGATCCCGTCCGCGGCGGCCGGGAAGGCGGAAATGTAGCCGTTGTCTGGATTTCCCTCAACGCACGCCCGTCTTCGGCCGCTGTCTTGTCGGCCGGCCCGAGCAGAGGTAAAAAAGTGGCGATCGCCCCGTTAGCTCAATTGGTCAGAGCATCTGACTCTTAATCAGAGGGTTCTTGGTTCGAGTCCAAGACGGGGCACTGCGAAATTCCCGTGACAGGCGGAAGGGTTGATGATGACCACGAGGCAGGCTTCTACGGTTCCGGTGTTGCTTGGAGCCGTTCTGGCGGCCGTGCTGTTGCTGATCGCCGCGCCGGCAGCGGGGCAGGCCCCGGCAGCGAAGCAGCCGAACATCCTCGTCATCTGGGGAGACGACATCGGCACCTGGAATATCAGCCACAACAGCCGTGGCATGATGGGCTACCGGACGCCGAACATCGACCGGATTGCCCGCGAGGGGATCTCGTTCACCGATTATTACGGGCAGCAGAGCTGCACGGCCGGCCGGGCCGCCTTTCTCGGCGGCAACGTTCCCGTCCGCACCGGCATGACGAAGGTCGGCCTGCCGGGGGCGAAGGAGGGCTGGCAGAAGACCGACGTCACGATCGCCACGGTGCTCAAGGGACTCGGCTACGCCACCGGTCAGTTTGGCAAGAATCACCAGGGCGACCGCGACGAGCACCTGCCGACGAGCCACGGCTTCGACGAATTCTTCGGGAATCTCTACCACCTCAACGCGGAGGAGGAGCCGGAGCACCGCGACTATCCGCGGGATATGAAACTCGCCAGTGGCAAGACCTTCCTCGAGACCTACGGTCCCCGGGGCGTGCTTCGCTGCAAGGCCGACGGCAAGGGCGGTCAGACGATCGAAAACACCGGCCCGCTCACGAAGAAGCGGATGGAGACGATCGACGAGGAGACGCTCGCTGCCGCCAAGGACTACATCCAGCGACAGGTGAAGGGTGGCAGGCCGTTCTTCTGCTGGTGGAATGCCACCCGGATGCACTTCCGCACCCACCTCAAGGATGCCAGTCTCGGCAAAAGCGGCCAGGACGAATACTCCGACGGCATGGTCGAGCACGACGGCCACGTCGGAGTCTTGCTCGCGGCCCTCGACGAACTGGGGATCGCCAACGACACGATCGTTCTGTACTCGACCGACAACGGGCCCCACTACAACACCTGGCCCGATGCAGGCACGACGCCCTTCCGGAGCGAGAAGAATTCCAACTGGGAGGGGGCCTATCGCGTGCCCGCCTTCGTCCGCTGGCCGGGCAGGTTTCCGGCAGGCACGACGCTCAACGGCATCGTGGCACACGAGGACTGGCTGCCGACCTTCGCCGCCGCCGCGGGCGATCCCGGCATCAAGGAAAAATTGGCCAAGGGTACCTCAATCGCCGGGCGGCAGTACCGGAACTTCATCGACGGCCATGACCAGATCGACTACCTCTCCGGAAAGGTCGACCGGTCGCCACGAAACGAATTTTTCTACGTCAACGACGACGGACAGGTGGTTGCCATCCGCTACGGCGACTGGAAGACCGTTTTTCTCGAAAACCGGGGGGAGGCCTTCGAGGTCTGGCGGGAGCCGTTCACGCAACTCCGAGTGCCGCTGCTCTTCAACCTGCGGCGGGATCCTTTCGAGAAGTCGCAGCACAATGCCACGACCTACAACGACTGGTTCATCGACCATGCCTTCGTGGCCGTGCCGCTGCAGCAGATCGCGGGCAAATTCCTGATGTCGATGAAGGAATACCCGCCCAGCCAGTCGCCC
>Ga0136644_10000331_pt1 | contig 37624 bp, 42 predicted proteins | sample C_130820_EF_Meta_FD_94780 | JGI IMG/M metagenome (GOLD analysis project Ga0136644, IMG submission 94780) | Freshwater microbial communities from Lake Croche, Canada to study carbon cycling - C_130820_EF_MetaG (v2) (version 2) | ecosystem: Environmental > Aquatic > Freshwater > Lake | place...
AAAAAAAAAAACTAACAGAATAATTGAACAATAAAAAGGATTACATATATATGACTTCCAATTTACTATTGGTAAAAAATTCCAACAAAACATTAACCAAAACAAATAATATATATTTGTTGAAAATATAAGAATATAACATGTTATAAACAATACATTACATACTTTAACTATTTCTAAAATATTTTGATTTTTACATAAGTACAAATCTTCTAAGTCGTCATATAGTTTAAAAAAAAAACCAAAGAAACATACTAATATAAATTTATTACTTATCATTTTATTTTGATAATATTTTAGTTTTCTTTTTTATACGATACTATTTATATACTATAAAAAATTGAAATTTCTTTTTCATCAGTAAAAGACTGTATCTAATCTTTCATTAATATGAGTTATAACACTGAAGTAATCAACGGCATGACAAATACTATCGCCAACAAAGTTCAGTTCAGGGGTAGTAAGTTGAGAGCAGAGTTACAAGAAAAGTTTCCCGATAAGGTCTTTCCCGAAAAAGTAGGTGTTAGATGGCTTCTTGCGGAAGAAGCCCAGCTACTTATGGAGTTAAAATCTGGATTATCTATTACAGATATTGCGGTTTTACATAAAAGAACCGAGTCAGCCATTCAGTCACGACGCAAAGAAATTGCTTACAAACTTTACGAAAAAAAGTTTGCCATGGAAAATATCATTCAGCAAACCCTGCTAGACGAAGATACCATCCAGCAGGTAATTTATGAAAAGACTTTATATAGTCCTCAAGGGACTGCGACCACGACCACGACTGTACCAGTAGAGAAGAGTCCCGCTATCGAAGCCGAACTGGCGGAAATCAAAAAAGAGCTCAAGGAAATGAAAGAACTGTTACTCACCTTAACCTCTCAACGTTAATCAATACTTATTGTATAAATATAAATATATATATATAATTCTTTCTTTATATTTATTTTTTTTTATCTATCTATTTGTTGACTTTAACACCGGAACCCATAACCTAAAACCCCTATTCCAATTATTCCTAAAAATAATCCCATATGACAATTATAAGACATTTCGCGATACATTACCAGCCATGCTCGGGTTTGTTCGGGGGAGTTGATATGATTCAACATCCAGTCCGTTTTTTTGGATAACATATAATATAAATAGTTGGTGACAAAGCTCACCACTACGACCAAACATACCATACTCATGTTTGTTAGTTTATATCGCTTGGACTGTGTATTATATAAAATAATTACAAGAGACAGAACCAAGCCCAATAAGTAGCCATATATACTTATCCAGTATCGCTCATTAGATATTTTATCGTATATATTTTTCAGGCCACTGGGTAACTGTTCTCTATATACTTGTACAACTTGTGACCGAGAGGTGGCATTTTTGAAATAAATAGAACTGATGATGATACCGGCGGCAAGTAAACATGTAACACAACAAACCATTATAGGGGAGAATATATATAACTAATATATAATTAATATATATTATCCCAAAAAACAACTTAAAGACAACCAGTTACTATAGAGTGTGTATAACATAAGTAAACGGTTCCTAACAGCAAATCCCAAATAAATGTACATCAGTTTGAGATTCGAATACATACCCAGTCAAATGGGTGTTATATTCAAATCTGTAACTGGTAAGTTAGCCAACGAATTAAATTCTTTGACTAATCCTCATTAAATAAAAGGAACCAGCAAAACATAAAAACACCAACAGAATAATTGATTTATTCAAATCAACGTTTCCTCACAGCAAATCTCCAACGAAATATTTATTCAACCAAAACGGAAGCAGCAAAAAACACCCAACCCAACCCAACAATTGCACAAATGGCCGAGCGGTCCAAGGCGCTCGACTTAAGACCGAGTATCTTTATGATGCGTGGGTTCGAACCCCACTTTGTGTACTCGACATATATACAAATTGTTATATTTTTTTGCTTTGGTAGCTCAGTCGGTAGAGCATGCGGCTGTTAACTATATTCATATATGGTCATAAACCGCAAGGTCTAAGGTTCAATCCCTTACTAAAGCGTTTCTTATTATATTATATTATAATAGTTATTGGTTCTATACAATAAATATTATAACAAGTAAAGTCCCAACATGGTAAACAGTATACTAAATATTTGAGACGCGGTTAGGTTAGGGTAATTAAAAACGCTTCAAATAACTACCAATATATTTATTATATTTATATAAAATAGATATATTATAGAGACAGGATTAAATCTTTTTATCCTCGAAATATTTCAATACATTGCCAAATTTTAGCTGACTCTTCGATGGTAAACACTCCTTTTTGCTGCGCTCTTGTTAAAAATCCAACCATCAGCTGTAACGCATCGTTCTGGTTTTTGACCTCTATATCCACCATTCTCTTGGTGGGAGGAGCAGTAGAAGTAACTAACTCTGGTTCCTTATCTGTTGGCAGATTATCTGTATTGACCATGATAATATATTTAAACATATAGTGTTTAAATCCTTTTATTTTTATTTTAAACAATTTTGTACCGTAAAAAAATGAAATAAACTGCACATTATTTATTAAATGTATATTCAACCTCAGTCATGCAGCCATACGTCGACTTACGCTTTGACGATAACTCTTCTTCTTGTCCTTTTCCTTTTCCTTCTATTTTGGAAAAGGAAGAGCACTTTGGTATTCTCAAACTATATGCGGAAACGGAACATACTACAAGTGAAGTGGTAAATAAGAATATTCATGTCTTGATTACTTTTGACCAATCCGGTTCTATGGGAGACATATGTGCCGACCGGCGTACCAAAATGCAACATATTTTACATACTTTGGAAAACATGTTACGAATCTTTCACTCGCAAAAAAACAAAAACATTTCTATATTTATACAGTCTTTTGACGATATTACATATGATATTATTGATAATATTGATAACATTCGTGAGTGTGACTTGATGAATATTATTGATAAAATTCGTACGGTAGAACCTGATGGATGTACCAATATTGAAAACGCGCTTATCAAATCGTTTCACCATATTCAGGGCTTTCACACAGAAAACCCTAACCATGAGATTATCCACATGTTTCTTACCGACGGACAAATAACCAACGGCGAGTCCAATAAACAGGTACTCAAAAAATATGTCTCGCCACTTGCGACAAACATATTTATTGGGTATGGCATCGAACACGATAGCGGTTTACTCACCCACTTGGGTAGCGGTAATGCAAATGAATACCGGTTCATTGATGCGCTGGATAAAGCTGGACTTGTATACGGCGAAATTATTCACGACTTCTTATACCCCGTATTCAAAAATGTTTCAGTCCAACTAACCGGTGCCGAGATATATAACTACGAAACCAACGGTTGGACCAATAAACTTTACGTTGGCACTTTGATTCACCAAAAAGAAAAAGTATTCCATATCCGGCGGCGGTTAGATACTTTGGTCCAAGTTTCTCTCTATAGCAATGACGTGCTTATACACTCTACTGTCCGTTCGTCCCTCACGGAGTCATTGTTTATATATATGTTACGCCAAAAAAGCCAAGAGTTACTATATCAGGCCAACGAACTTTTGACTAACAAGGAGGTAATAAAAGAAGAAGACATTGATACCGACTTTAACTTGAATGACTATATTCAGTCTCAAAACAAAGAAACCCAAGAAGAAAAAGATTTGAAACAACGGTTCAAAGAATTTTACGCCGTTCTAATAAATGTTACCAATAAGTATAAAGAGAATCCTATATTGAAAATGATTAAAGACGATATTTATATCTCTTATAAAACGTTTGGTACCAAGTACGGTAGTGTGTATACCTCTGCCAGACAACATTCCCAGGGCCGTCAACAAACATACTCGGTGTCTTCTATTACGTTTACTACAGATAACAGTCGCCTTTCAAATAGTAATCCTTTCTTTCCATGTAACTCTCACAGCTTAGACACTCATATACTATCATCTAGTTTGGTGACTCCTTACTTTACCAAAGAGGTCCTGACTACTATGCGAGAAGTATCTGGAAGCTACTATCCTTTATCTTACTCATCTTCATCTTCATGCACTTTATCTTCTTCTTCTTCCTCTCCGTTTTCACCATACTCTCCTATGTCTCCCTCTTCTCTACCCGGGTTAAAGATTCCATAACTTTTGCCACGGCTTGCTCACGGATGTATCTCCATCCACGTTAATCGAAAAAGGACAAGAATAATCGGGAGTAGAATTAAGTGCAACACATGGGTCGCAAGGCTCTTTAATAAATTTGAACCCAGTTACTTCACTAGGTAAGTCACTAGGATGAACCGGTGTTTCCTTTGTCATCCATCTACTCATACTCTGGTCAATATTTTGGTTACCCATATTGTTTATACCATTGAATACTTTTTTTGTTAGTACGGAACGGCCAGTCTTATTGGTGGAACATTGAATCGAGTTATTTACACCATTAAATAATGGCAAAACATTATCTTCATTATCCGTATACCCAATATTTGCGCCATATAGTAAAAACTCTCCTTCTTTGGTATTCCACGCCATGAGTTCTTGTACGGCCCGCTGGTTATATAGTTTCATTGCATAATTTAGTGCATACTGGGGTTGAATATTCACGATAGGACTAGATGCCACTTTGGATAAATACTCATATTTTAGGTCATCCGGCCACGGCCAGTAACCAGTTGCCATTAATATTTCGGCTTCATCAGGTGTCGCCTGGTTTTGTAAAACATCCAAGTTGAACTGGTTTGCATTATTATTCACAGTAGACTGATAAATATTAAACCTACGAATCAAATCTTTGGACCATCGCGTCCCTGTTGAACCGCCTTCAAAAGACTCAACCTTATTATCAACTATTGGACCAATACTTACTAACAATACCAATAAAGTAAAAAAGGATACTGCTATCCATAACAAATATATATTTTTCATGCCAATAAATATATATTATACATATACAAAACCTTTATTAGACTGAGTATTTACCCAATCGTTAATTATATTTGTGCAAATATATTATATATTATAATGCTCTAAATATATAAAAAGTATTTAAAATCATCCACTTATCTTATTATAACTTATTAAAAGGATGGAACGCCTTGTCTTTATTGGTCTCATAAATCCCGAATGGTATAAACAAATAAATGACTTTTTAGAAGAAAATCCAACTTATAAAAAACTTATTCCCATTGTCGCCGTGGACCAACATCCCAACGGATTCAATCCCTCTGATGTGGACGAGTTCTCTCCCACCAATATTTTTGAAACCATGCTCCACGGCTTGGCATTCGCTGAAGAAAGTAATATTGACTACCCCGCGTATCAGTACAGAATACTCGTAACGTATCTAAGAAAAACCAAACTAACCAAAGATATGGATTTTCCTCCCGAAATAAGTGAGCGAAAAGTACGCACTTATCGCGAACTCATAAATACTATCCTAGATAACGGTATCGAAGCAAACGACTTTAAATACCAAGACTTCCACTTGGTCGAAAATATCTACGGTATGAGCGAAAGTACTATTACCTTGATACACTTGTTACACGACGAACTCACCAGTGACCGATGTATCCCATATGGTAACAAACAGTTTGTTAATGGTATTATGATGTTTTATAAACTAGACACCCCACCCACTCTAGAGTTCATGAAAGAGGTTACCAGTAAATGGACCAACAAAAAAGTAGGACTCATGTTTATCGTACAGTGCGCGCACTTTGGGCAATATATATAGGGGGCTTAAACATACAAAAAAGAACTTAAAGAGCCCGGGGCTTAAACATATAAAAAAGAACTTAAAGAGTTAAAATACTTTAAAATATACAACTATCTACTATTTAATTTATTCTTCATCTTCATCTTCTTCGTCCGCAGAGTCATACATAGTGTACCAACTTTGACTCTTGAGTGCAGGGAAATCCTTTTTTGTAAACATGGGCATCGTTACTGGTTCTTGCTTTTGTTCTTTTTTATCCTTTTTGTCTTTTTTATCCTCATTATTATCTTCTTCTTCCCCTTCTTCGTCGCTATCCAACAAGGCAAACTTGTTAACAGGAGTAACTTTGGCACACGACTTATTGACTCGCTTTACATGTTTTTCTTTGGATAAAGCCAAAGGAGTTACCTTTGCAGTACAATAACTACGAGTATGTCCTTTACCGTCACATGTTTCGCATCTATGCTTGAGTAAGAGTGGACAAACCACATTTCCGAATTTATCTTTTGTAAAATGAGTGGTATACTTGGCAGCAGGCATTCCGGCGTCGATACAAAATCGACACTCCATTTTGAATGTAACAGTAGAGCTAGTATAGTTAGATTTAGACATAGTTCGAGACATATTTGATGAAACCTCAGGGAATAATACGAGTTTCTTTTTTTAAAAAAATAATTTCAATTTTTTATATTTTATACGAATAGTATAAAACATAAAAACACGACTACATGATATCGTCGTAGTATGATTAAATTAAAAATATTTTTTGGGATTGAAAAATCCATACTTTTCACCTGCTTCTCCACGTATACTAATATCGTCTTTACATATACCATATAGTTCACAGTAATCATCATAGTAAGAGTCAAAATTTTGTTCAATATGGATGACTGAGTTATTAAATGGGTCCATAAGGTTTTTAATAAAATTATTCATTTCTTCGGGATTAATATAACTGGTATTACGGTTTCCAAATATCGTATGAGATATATAACTTAGTATACTCCTTTTATCTTCTCCGTCACGTATTTCTTTATGAAACATTTGGTCAATGATAGAAAACGCAGACTGTAACAATATCAGTTCACGCATTAGTTGTCTCTTCATTTTGAGTAACTTAATAATCAGTTTAGCCAATGTTTTTATTTTACCTTCTTCATCTGGACTATCATTCTCGTAATGGTTTTTCAATGCATTGAAATAACGTATTTCATTCTTTACATCTGTCAAGTCTGTCAATATCTTTTTCCTCTTGTCGGATATTCTTTTTATTACTGAAAATATGTTAGTATTATAGACCACTGGATAACGCATTCTTATGGTTCTAGGAATAATAAATTGATTGGTTTCTTTGATTTCTGATATTTTTTTTTCAAAATCATCCAGCTTTCCTTTCATTTCTTTCTCAATGTCAGATGTGGCATTGAAAATCTTATCCTGTTTCTCTTTTATTCCTTTATCTACTGCATCCAGTTCTTTATTCAACCCAATCAACTCTTTAGATAGATGTTTATCTTTTGATACGTCTTTGTCCTTTTTATCATTATTCATATCTACCGTCTCTCTTTCCCTTTCTTTCATCCTATCAAATCGTATACTTATCTCCCGTCTCTTATGTTTCAACTGCTCTATTTCATACTCCTCTTTCTTTAAGTCATTATATCTAAACAATAACACAGAACCAGAAGTAAATTCCACGGTGGTTTGTAACCTGTCGTACTGATGAGACGAATTTTTATGCGCCTCCGATGCCGCATCTAGTTTCAAATAATTAACTATTGCCAGTAAAAATGCGATACAACCATTCAGTGCAGATATAAATACCGCCCCCCATGTAAAGTCTTTTACATAAGAAGAGAGTACGGTGGCCGCGGTTGAAAACAATATAGATGGCATCATATAACAGTTTAAATGTATCTCGCAGTAAGACTTGGCCTCCATATAAATAATTTTATGCCCTTTTAAGTAACTGGCCAATATATCCAACGCACTACTATATTTATGATTAATATCTGAGTAAATTTGGTCCATTCTATATTCCGTATCTTTATAGTCCGTCCTTTTTATAGATGGAGTAAACATAGACATTTTATGTTTACTATCACCACCGGCATGTGTTTTAGTACGTGTATCATTTAAGTTACTAACATTATAAAAGTTATCAAAAATATGTACTACGTTTCCCATTTCCGAGTTACATTCGTCATTATACCCCACCGACTTTTCTACTGAGAAACCCGTATAAATATTATTCAACGACAAGTCATCATCTTGTTTCTCTTCTCTCTCTTCATTAATACCTTCCTCCATGGACTGAAGTATGTCTTCTTTTTTCTCTGTAAGAATCATCAAACAACTGTTTTCCTCTTTGATAGACATTTATTTTATTTAGACATTATATTAATGCCTCAAACACGTAAACGTCAAAGACATAGTAAAGTAAGAGGGTGGTCTAAACTACAACCAGGTACCCACCAACGAACCAAAATGATGAAGAAATGCGGGAAAAAATGCTTCCTTGGACCCAACAAGTCGTTCCCTGTATGTGCCAAAAATAGCTGTAAAGTAAATCAAAAAGGGTTAATGGCTGCGTATATGCGCGCCAAAGAATATATTACCATAAAAGGTACTCAAAAGTACCGGGAAATTGCCAAAAAAGCCGCTGAAATGATGACTTAAGTTATATTTCATTATTTATTACTTTTTATCCAAGACCATAACTCATTATTACTAAATTCTAAAGTATTCGTTCTCTTTTTTAACTCTTGTATTTCTTTAATCAGTAACCCTATTATACCTATATAATTGACAGATTGAAACATATCTTTATCTTTTTCCCCTTCTACCAAAAATGGAAATATTTCTTGTAACTCATGTGCAATGACTCCAAAGCTTTTTTGTTCATTGTTTTTATATACAAATGAAACCGGATTTATATCATCTATATTATGTTCGCTTAAAGATAACTTACTTATATTTTTTTTTAACCTATAGTCAGAACTTGTATATACACTAGTTACTATTATATTTCCAGTATAACCTATACCACTAAGACCATCATTATTGTAAGAATACCAATAACTATCCCCTGTTGCACCCGTGACACCCGTGGCACCAGTGGCACCCGTGACACCCGTGGCACCAGTGGCACCAGTGGCACCAGTTGCACCAGTGGCACCAGTTGCACCAGTTGCACCAGTAGCACCAGTAGCACCCGTGGCACCAGTAGCACCCGTGGCACCAGTTGCACCAGTAGCACCAGTAGCACCAGTATGACCAGTTGCACCAGTTGCACCAGTTGCACCAGTTGCACCAGTAGTACCCGTGGCACCAGTAACACCAGTTGCGCCAGTTGCACCAGTAACACCAGTTGCACCAGTAACACCAGTTGCGCCAGTTGCACCAGTAGCACCAGTAGCACCAGTACCACCAGTTGCACCAGTTGCACCAGTGGCACCAGTGGCACCAGTAGCACCAGTTGCACCAGTACGACCAGTTGCACCAGTGGCACCAGTAGTACCCGTGGCACCAGTTGCACCCGTTGCACCTGTATGACCAGTAGCACCCGTATGACCAGTGGCACCAGTACCACCCGTGGCACCCGTAGCACCAGTGTCTCCCGTAGCACCTGTTGCACCAGTGTCTCCAGTGGCACCAGTAGCACCACCATCAGGTCCAGGATTACCAGTAGGTCCAGTGGCACCATCAGGTCCAGTGGCACCTGTTGCACCCGTAGCACCCGTAGCACCCGTAGCACCTGTATCTCCAGTAGCACCAGTAGTACCCTCTGTACCTCCTCCAGTGCAACCGGAACAACCAGAACCAGACCCTGTGTATACGTTAATTTGATTAGTTGTTGGACAACTAACTGGGGTGTTACAACAAGAGTCACATGAATTCAATAATCTTTTACTAGATATATAGTCACTTTGACACATATTGTATTTACTTGTTTTGAAAGTGTTCATATTTATATTAATAGTTACGTATATATAAATATAATATTTTTACCCAAATTAATTCATAATATTTAATAGGTATGCGTCTATTGAATAATAAATAACCATCATACTATAACTGGTATGATGGTTATTTGGAACTTACTTTATATAAGTATAATAATGATATCTTTGGTTAACTAAAATATATTTGCATTTGTAGGGAATCGAACCCTAGTATCACCGTTGGCAACGGCGTATTCTACCACTAAATTACAAATGCATATCCAACTTGCTGGAATCGAACCAGCTACCCTTTGAGCTACAATCAAATGTTCTACCGATGAACTAAAGTTGGTTCCTAAATATATTTATTACTATTTCTTTAAATCCTTTTTTTGAAAAATATAATTAACTAACTCGGTATTAATTCGAGGTTCCATTCAGCACCGTGTCCACATATGTTTGTTGCTGGGTTTGTTTATTATATGTTGACCCCCTAGGAAACTTACATGCGGACAACTGGTCGTCAATTGTCGCTGTACCGGTATACCACGCAGGTGGAACTAATACAGTATTCGAAGTATTACAAGCATTTCCTACACTCGTGACGTTTATTCCACCAGTTAATATACCTGTACCAGTTTGTACCGCATAAGGAAACGGTTTTTGTAACCCGACAGGTGCTTGACAGCGTCGCTGAACATATAAAGTATATGCACTCGAATCCTTGGGTTTATGGAGAGTCTTGGTGTACGCCGCGTTGGCTTGCTGGATATTCATCGTATACCCGCGTGCCGGTGTGGTCTGGCACCCCATAGAGCCGCAGGTCTTATAATAATTGACATAATTTTCCGTATCATTGACGTCATACCATAAGTCATTTGCTGCCGCCTTGTTTTGGATATATACTTGTTGACTTGCAGTATCCGTTTGGTTTCCGGTATACACGGGCTGTACCCAGTAATTGGGATACTGACCGCTGTTAATCCATCTGAACCTTCGGGCCAACATACCTTTAGTGGATAACACTGACGGTTTCACAATAGTATTTTGTACAGCGGGTCCAGTGGTTTGCGGACGGATATTCAAGACATAGTCTCCGTTCAAGTTATTATCCGGATACCTTCCCCTCGTCCCGCCCCATCCTTTAGGGTAAACCCCGCGAAAAGGAGTACTCACTGTACTAAACTTTCGTTCGGTACCTATACTCCCAATATTTCGGTTAGAACCATTAATGGAAAACCCCGCATTCGATGCATTATAGTTATTGACTCCTGCATTTATTTCTTCATTTGGTCCTACCATACTTTTTTGATATATTTTTGAAGCCAAGGAAAAACTGGGACCATAAGGTCCTTGATACATCCAATATTCGTTTGTAGGCTTTCCGGATATTTTTGTTGCACGGGATGTACTATTTAATGACTTTTTTTTAAAGGTTGCTAAGGACATATATAATATATAATATTATATATTATATTATATAAACAATATGACAAATAAACAGTCAATGGTGATGATGATGCATGGTGGCGGTTTTTTTGATTTTTTTAATAATTTTAATATATTTGGTAGAAAACAAAAAACGAATCAAGAACCAGGAGGATTTTTCAAATCTATTTTTTGGTTCCGTCCACGTCCACGTCCACATTCACCTTCACCTCCGGTTAAGACACCAAGTATAGATTATGAAAAAATAAATGCACAAGACGAAATAGAGAGAGCTTTCAATAAAGGCATTGTACGAGAAAAACAAGAAAAACAAGAACGACAAAAACAAGAACAAGAACAAAAACGACAAGAACAAGAACAAAAACGACAAGAACAAGAACCACGTTTTCAATTCGATTGGTCAACATTTTCACCTGTTGGAGGTACCAAACATAAACGCAAAACGAACAAAAAGAAAAGAACCAAAAGGCGTCACCGCTCTAAATAAATAATAGTTCTCTTTTACCCATATCTTTATTCAAACAACGTTTCAAAAACCAATACATTTTTGTACCTTTTATTGGTTTCAGGATTTCGTCTTCTTCTTCTTTTGTATTCGGGAGCTTGTTACCTGCAAACCAGTACCTATGTAACAAAAAATATACAACCAATACCCCTAGACTATAGTAGGAAGCCTTATAACTTATTTCCGCGGGTATCTTTGTTAACTCTAGTACCTCGGGACTCATAAAATAAGGTTTACAAATAATACTATATATATTCATGTTTTCTTTTTCATTTAGCGGGTACATTTTTTCCTCTCCTATAAAGACAAACGTATGGTCATCTATTACCAAGATGTCGGTCACATCCAGTCCAATAACACCATAGTTAAGATGCTTTAAATAACTAATTTGTTTGGATAAGTCATGAATCAGTTTGATACAGTCTTGATATGAAAGACTTTGCCTATTTAGTAAATAATCTTTTAATAAATGAACTGCTCCACCTATAAAAACAACAGAGTCGGTTTCTAACTGATAAAAAGATGCAGTTATTATTTTCAAAAACATGGAGTTGAAAGCTTTCCCTTTAGATGTCGCTTTTAATGTATACTTGTTATCCAATATTTTTGTAATCTTCATCTATTAGTTAGTAGTTATTATAATTATTTGTTTCTTTTTTACATCAAAATAAACAAATACTAACAAATCTTTAGATATAATGAATTATTCTTTATTATTCTTGTATCCTAATGGCCCCAGAGTATTCCAACCAGTCGTCTATTGAAAAAAAGACAAAATCCTCCGGTAAAACCCAGTTTTTGAAATTCAGTTGATGGTCTAACTGATACTTATGATATTCTTCGGGTATATTCTTTCGTTCCTCACTCCATAACTTACGCGTAAAAAAGTTATTCATTATTTCTAAAAATTGACTCTCGGTATGTTTACCATTCTCAAGACATCCAATCCCTGTATAGTAAATAAGCTTTCTCATTCAATGACTATTATTTATTCATACAAAGACACTTTTAAATTCAAATCTATAAAAAATTGACTTATTTAAACTTATACATACCGAATCATATGATAGATAAAATAATGGACCCAACACATAAAACGAGACTAGAAGCCGAATTGGATATGCTACTACCACCACAGTTTGACTCATATGACCCAACTACTCAAGCGAATATGGTTACATATTTGAGACAGTTAGATAAAACAGATAAAAAGGCACATAAAATTGGAGTAATACATTTGGGTTCGTCTTACGATATTTTAAGAAGCAATGGGTATATAAAATGGTTACAAACAAAAAAATAATATAAAAATAAATGACATCCTTGGTTTACCTTCTCACTCTTTTTGTTCTTGTTTTTCCCCCTGCAAAAAATTCTTTTTTGGCTCCTTGTATACGGCCGCCGGTTTGTTGAACTTGGTTACGTAATGTATTTAAGTGACCGGATAGTTGGGTTATTGTTATATTGTTTGACCCACCTTTACTAGTACTATTTGTAGTATGTTTACTAACTTCTGGTACTTTTGGTACTTTTGGTACTTCTGGTACTTTTGGTACTTTTGGTACTTCTGGTACTTTTTGTACTTTTGGTAGTTTAACACTACTGAGTGATGGAATAGTTGTTGCTTCTTCTACTTTTTTTTTAGTATTAACAAATGTATTCTCTGCTTCGTTTACTTGTTTTTTAACTTTTTCTACAGTTTCAAAATATGTTCTTAACAGTTTTGCAACCGCAACAATATCACCCAAAAACGGTATTGCTACAACCGTATATCCCATCCCTTTTTCAGCATTATCCAATAAGGTTTTGGCAAACTCATCTACTAAGCCTATTTCTTTATTCATAAATATATCGGTTATGTTTAAAATATCTTTACTTATTACACTTAAAGATTGCGTTACTTTTGCCTCAATTTCGTTTATTTGTTTTGCTTTTAATGAACCATTTAACGCGGGATTATTTAAAATTTTCATTTCTTCTTGTATCACATCACTAATAATGACCCGCAAACTATTTCTTACTTGGTCTTTTACGTTTTCTTCGATTGGTCCAAGATTTGCAAATAGTTCTGTTTCAATATTCTTTATCAAAGGAGTCGTTACATACTCTCTAAAATATACATCTAACTCAAAATATCTTAAATATGCAGCCGCACTCGTTAACACTCTTTTGAGGTAAGAATCTTTTTTATTTCCTTTATTATCCTTGTTACTCATATCTATTATATGGTTACATAATAACAACCAAATAATAACAACATATTCATCATAAAAACTTACTTATTTGCCATTTGCATTCGTTTAAAGTCGCTAAAAGATAACTGTAACTTCTTATCAAACATGGTCTTATTCACCTTTTTCAAAGGGGCAAAGTCTACTATCCGACCCGCCCATGTATACCTATTTGCATTTTCTTTTAATAACTGTTTTTCCGTACTACTACTACGTACATTGGGTAAATTCGCCTTAACTTGTGGAGGCAACGACATTTGACTAAGGTTCCTGTTTTTAGCATACGATTTTATATTTATCTCTTTTGACGAAAACCCTTTCAATGGATTCGGTATTGCAGTAGCTACTAAAAGTCGCTTTTCGGCACTCTTTAACTCCTCCTCCAAGTCTATAAACAAGGGTTTACACCAATATGTCATGACATATCTCCTACCTACTGGTTCCAGGTATCTATATGGAATGCTACTATTACTAAAATATTCAAAGGTTTTTTTATAGTGGTTATACCGCATAATGACATTTCCTATCGGCGTATATTCTGTTATATAATTATTTATATACTTATCCAACTTGGCATTCAATACTCTTTCTCTCGCTTTTAATGTCATTTCCTCTTCCACCTGTTCTATCGGTCTAAATATCTCTTTTTGCCACTCATAATGTAGTTTGCTAATAACATCCTCGTCCTCGTCCTCGTCTTCATCACACTCTTCATTTGAGTCTCTCTCCACTGCATGTAGAATACCGTTAATTCTATTTTCTTCTATCATGTCCTCCATTCTCCATATTTTATCATCCCTTTCCGACATCAATTCCTCCTTCACTTTTTTCACCTCCTCTTCATCCCAAATATATCGGTTGGGAAACGTTTTGTACTTTTCCAAATATTTATCTTCGTATTTAATAACCTTGGATTTTATTGTTTCTTCCTCTTCCTCTTCCTCTTCCTCTTCCTCTTCCTCTTCATTGTCTTCTATGTCATATTGAATCAACAGAGGGTTCTTATTATGAATCATTCCGATAAATGAAAAAAAGTTTTTACCAAAGATAAATATATTAGACAATATGGTATTCCATATCATGATGTAACAAGATTAAAGATACTATCGTTTATTCTCTAATTCCTTTTCGTTGATTAAATAAATTCGTCATTTCTTGTGTTAAAAGAGGCACCGAAATCAACTCGTATGACTTGCTGGGTGTATCAGGATGTATTTTTACCAAAAACAGCTCTTTGACCTGCTTGTTATACTTGTTTTCTAAAATAGTTTTATATATATTGAGCTGTAAGCTATAGTGCCAATAGTTGGTATCTGGTACATGTTGGAGGACAGTATTGGTGGAAAACTTATTCCAACTAACCGAAGGGTCTTGAATATCTTTAGACCTTTTCCAGTCATAAATCGACAAAGTCCCATCTGGGTTTTCATATACCATATCTATAGACCCAGCTATTTTGACGTCTTCATCAAAGACCAGCCACTCGGTTCTATATGGCTTCAACTCCGGGTGCTCTTTGACAAAATGTAAGAAATATTGCCAGTCTGTATTCATAGTTAATGAGTCATCGGTTAAATTATCCAATAAGTCTTTTTGGGTATAGTCTCCTGTTAACTCAGGGTTGTTCATAAAAAGCTCGATTGCCTCGTGTAACGCAGTACCCGCACTTGACGCGAGTAAGCCGTCTTTGTTCCATTTTGCTTTGATTTCTTCGCGCGTTTGTCCCCAATATTTATGTTCCGGACCCCACGCGTCACTATTCATAATATTTGTTATAACGGCGTCGCTATCAAATTTACGGAAATGATTCTTGACCCATGTGGTTACAGATAAGTACTTGGAATGCGGGTCCGTCAAAATCTCATATTTATGTCCTTGGGTATAAAACCGGATATTAGCGTCCCGAGAATGAGGATATAGATTGGCCAAAATAGACTTCATTTTATTATGGATATGGATTACATATTAATCCTTAATCCTTTTTAAATTCATTTTTATATTTATTCCTCCTTGACAAAACCTTTTGTACAACTATGTCTAAGGGTTTGTTAGTATAACAACAAATACTAAAGGATAAACAATAATAAATATAAGATATGTTACTATCTTATACCTTACCTAAAATGATTTGTAAAGCCATGCCCCAAATAAGTAAAAGCGTAGTATATACTATTAAATTGAAGTTTGATGGATGTAGTCGCGGGAACCCGGGGTTATCCGGGGCAGGTGCCGTTATATATAACATAAATAACGACTTATATACGGATAAAGAACTCTGGTCCGGACATGCTTTTGTCGGTGAACAATGTACCAACAACTATGCAGAATATAGTGCATTAATTCTGGGTCTAGATAAAGCCAAAGAACTACAAATGAAAGATATTTTGGTCGAGGGGGATAGTTTGTTGGTCATCAATCAAATGAAAAGCCTCTGGAAGTGTCATTCGCCCAATATATACCAAAAATATATCCAAGCTAAAGAATATGAATCTTTTTTTAACTCCATTTGCTATACACATATACCACGCGAACTGAATAGTAGAGCCGATGAATTAGCGAACACCGCGGTTGATACTTACTTGGTCCAAAAAAAAGAATTCTAAAAACTATTCATTTTATTTATGCCCGCACCACTCACTCAATTTATCTATACAGGTTTCAATACATATAACACCATTTATCGTACAAAAGTGAAACATATTATTTATTACGACACATGCGTTCAATAATGTATCGCCATCATCATTATCATTATCCTCGTCCTTGTCCTCGTCCTCGTCCTCGTCCTCGTCATATTCTTTTCGTTTTTCTTCTTTGTCTTTTGTAAAACGTCTATGAATGATATTTGACTTAGGTGGTTGTTGTGACATAGAAGCATTTACACACGACTCATTCAAAGAAGTTTCAGCTAGATATTGAAAATGACTTTCGCACGACATTCCAGTTAAAAATACTAAATAAAATAAATACAATTATTTATTTCATTTTTTCTTAAACATATAAAAAAGGACTTAAAGACACTTAGGACACTTTTTTACCGCATGCGCTACATCCGGGTTTCGCGTTATATACGCGACTTATCATGGGTGCATTCAGTGCAGAGGTACGCGCAGACATCATACTAGGAGTACTGGGTTTGTTCATTGTAGTTACGTATGTTTGTGCTAAAAGTGTATTGGAACTTCCATTATTGAGATGCATTTTGAATCGATTCAAACTCATAGTTATATATAATATATATTATTTTATTGATATTTATGAATCATATGTAAATATCTAAATAATTCTATTATCAGGTATACATAAACAACTATCTATAACTCCAGTTTTTACTATTTTTCCTCCATAAATGGGGTAAGCTCTATTAAATGCTAAAGGCAAACCATAAGTGGGAGGAATCACACCTACTCTTAGTGGTTTTTTTCCCTTGATTCTATTCAAGTATCTATCATAAGAGTTATGCTTAATATCTACCCCTATCCCTCCTGGAGACTGACATCCTGGTCTACTAGATGTCACCGAGTGATGTCTATTATTCAATGAACTATTGAAAGAAGTGGGTACATATGCCTGTTGATTACTGGGAACAGGCCGGTCACTCATTTGGTTCCAACATACACCAGGAGGTGTATAATAAGAGCTACCTGCTTGTTCTACTACTTGATACTTGTCCAACGGTTTTTTGTATGCCGACAAACTGGCCAGATTCATTGCGTATAAAGAAGCATACATACGCACCGTATGTTGTATTATTTTTTGAGTTTGATATTGATACTGAGGTGCATTACAGTTATTACCAAATACGCATCTCTTTTTACTACAACCTTTACACTCACACTCTTCACATTGTTGGCAACAATCATATGTATACGTAATTGTGACACATTTTTCTGTTTCGTTATTTTCCGTCTTCATATTTGACTCTATGTGACTGTTTGAGTAAATGGAATCCGTATAGATGCTTGGATATATATCCTCTTCCATAAATGTGGTATCCATGTACATAGCTGGGTCTATATCTTTATTCGTATCTGTATCCATTCTTTATTATAATAATGTATAATAATGTATAAATGTTTTATATAAAAAAAATGACTTTAGTTAAATGTTTATATTGTTTTGATATAAACAAGTAACTATTTTTGAAATGCAACATATCTGTAAAATATGTAATCGAGGATTTGTCAAAAAAGCGTCATTGACTAATCATACCCTTATTTGTAACTTTCGTCTAAAATCAACAAGAGAACAAGATGCAGAAATGGAAGAAAACATGAATATACCCACTTATAAAGAACTAGTAAAAATAGTACAGGATATGTCGTGTAAAATGATAAGGATGGAAAAAGAGTTGGAAGAGTGGAAAAAAAGAGGTTCTTTAACAGAACCCAAACCCAAACCAAAAATAAATTATATCGAATGGTTGAATACAAATAGAGCCATCGTACTCACTGGTACTTCGCCTAGTTTTTTGGAATGGGTAAAAATGGAACTAGTAGTTCCCGGTATGTTTGTGGAAAAGTTGATGGACTACTCACTCACGGATACAATTCAAAAAGTATTCGAACATAACCTACCAAATAATACGATAAGTAACATTCTCTATCCCATATGCGGTTTCATAGACAAACCGAATACATTATATGTTTGTAACGCGGATAAATGGAGAATACTTTTACCCGAAGATATGGTTATGTTGGTCAAGTCTTTTCAAGATAAAATGATAAAAGAGCTTTTAAAATGGAAAGAAGAAAAAGAGAAAAAAGGGTTATTCGATGAGGACGCGAGTATGTCAGCCAAGTTTAATAAAGCTATCATCAAATTGATGAGTATTGACTTTAAACAAGACCATACCATGTTGGGTAAGATAAAAACCAACTTATATCAATATTTGAAAGAGGAGTTCCCCTAATACAAAACCTTTTGTACATTAATCCGGAAAGAATTGTTTTACATACATATAACATAATGACCCCTATTGAATTTTTTCGCTGTATGCTTGGACTTGTTTTTGTTTCCTTTATTCTCTGGGTAATCATCAAAGTCCATCACCATTTTAGCAAAGATAATATCCCTATTACTCCCTCGCCTTCTTCGTCGACAAAACCTATCAACTAACCTAACACCAATATGTTCGATTCAATAAAATACCATATATAATACCTAAACACTTCACCAGATATTTCGTAAATCCAGACGGGTTCACTTTGGATATAATCTTACTCTTGAAAATAAAGTCCTTGTGTTTTTTATATTTTCTCACGGTTGTTAGTATTTTTTTGGTAAAGTTTTGACAATTACTATCTGTCATATCCCAGTTGAAAAAATCCTTGTACCCTATTCTTTTTTCGGTTGTATCCAATATATACCTTAGCGTATACATCTTATTCTCTTTGTTACTTAACTTGACCCGTCTTACTTCCGTTTCTTCATGGATGAATATTTTTTCACTTAAAATAACCGTATCCATTTTCTCCAACAAAATGAACTTTTTGGCATCATTTTCCATTTCAAGTTCAAATACTAACAAAGTATGATAAGGTATGTTATCGGTTGATTCTTTCAACTTTTTTCGATACTTATAAAAAGATAATACATTGAATGTAAACGTGATTATGTTAGGTAATGGTTTTCTCAATATATATATGTTGGTTACTTTATAGTCTCCGTACGTATCCAATATTTTTTGACTTTTTTTGGTATACTTACCAAAAAATGTACTAACATATTTTGTAGCCGCATTGAACATATAGTAGACAATAAACATCATACAAACAAATAAAATCAATAAAAACAAACATACCAAACATATGACAAGAATAACCCAAGCAACTACAACTAAAAAGATAACAACATGTGTCTTAGTTATTTCTATATTATAACCAAAAATATTCATGTTATAATATAACTTATATTTGATTCCACTTAATATAACTTAACTCATTACCATATATGTATCTATAAATTCTTGTTCTAACACAATTTTGATACCCAACTTTTGCGCCTCTTCTAACTTACTAGTCGCATCTTCTTTGCCTTTAGTGATAACCATCGCAGTATTTTTGGATACACTCGTTCCGTTTTTTATTCCCATTCTCTTTAAAAACGCAATAATTTCTTTGTTTCTAGTACCCGTCATCACCACCGTTTTACCGAACAACACATGCGAATAATGTGTGTTTTTATCTAATATCGGGGCTGGTCCCGGTCCCTGGGCCTGGTATTTACTTGTGAGTCCACATTTGTCCATAAATATACGAAACTCTTCTATCTTATCCACAAATAAGGCCGCTGTTTTCTCGGCCATTCCATTAACAGTTTCCACTTTTAGCCTCTTACTTTCTCTGTTATCTCCCGATAGCACTATATCTGGGAACACCTCCAAAATACACTCGATTCTTTTTTCGCTGAATCCTCTCCCAAACATATTGGAGGCTGCCATTAATTCCACCAACGATGCCTCTTGTATCCGGGCTTTTATCCCATCCACTATCTTTGACGATAACTTATCTTTGAACCCCTCTATTTTTAACAAATCCGATTCCTTCAAAGCCAGTATCTTGGGTATACTATCGTACCCACTCCGTATCAACTTATTCACTATACCCGAACTCATCCCCTCCACTTTTATACCTCGAAAGAATCCCGTTATATTCTTTTCCTTCACCGTCGCGTCCTCCTCCTTATTTGTCAGTAAAATATCGACCCCGGTATCGTTCCATACATACGCCACGTCGTTAGGCATTTTAGCCTCTATCGAAGGAGTGAGAACACTCCTTATATGCGGAATCACGTCCCCACTTCTAATCAGCTCAATAATAGCTCCCACTCCTATCTTATTATCTCTAATAAACGCGGCATTGAACCCCGTGGCATATTCTATCATGACCCCTCCCAGACGTATCGGCTCTATTTGTACCCTGGGCTTCAAATATCCATCTTTACTAGGCGTCCATAACACATCCACCACTTTGGCCTCCGCGATTTGCTCCATTAGAACCATTTTGAATGCAAAGGCGTGCTCCGGGTTGCCGGGTTTACGAGGATAAATACGGTCATTGGTAACTACTATCCCGTCTATTTCGTAAATATACTTGCTACGGCACTCGACCAAAAAACGGGACAATAACTCGTTCGATAAAGAAGGAAATTCCTTATAAAAGGCACCGCGTATACTTGGTTGTTGGATAAATTGCATTTGCTCACTTGGTTTCAGCGTGGGAACAATTACTTCGTATGCGACAAAGTGTACATCTGCGATATCTAAATTCATATTGGACTTTTTTTGATTAATTAGTCCAGCCACCATGTTCCTAGGATTGGCAAACCGGGCCTGGTACTTTTCCGCAAATACTTTTTTAGGAATGATAAACTCGCCTCTTATTACCGTCTTTTCTTTGAAAAAAGGTAACCCTTGGTTTAAATAAGGAATCAAGTGACTCACATTTTGACCAATTTTACCATTTCCCCTCGTATATAATTCCCTCTTTTCTCCTTCTGAGACATATAACCCACTCACTCCATCCAGTTTACACGATACTATATAAGGCCCTGAATATTCCTGCGTCCATTTTAATAAAGCATTTGTATCCGACTTGATTTTATTCATCGAATACATTTCGTATGGTAAAGCACATTTATTATTATTACCCGTGGGTTCACTCCCTATGATTTCCTCGTGCTTTCCTGAAGGGAAACGATTCAATACATAATCTTTCATAATATCGTACTCGCTATCCGTTAGCACTGGACAATGATTGAAGTACATATCGTTGGTATAAAGGAGAATGGCCTGTAACTCGGTTTCGGTCAATGTATCCAAGACAGTTATCCCCCGCGTTTGGAAATCCCGGATTATAGGAAACTCGCGTTTTTCCAAAACACGTGTTTTTAAACTAAGCCCGTCCTTCCGCTCTCCCGGCGGCCGATACTCCAGTTCCAAAAAATCAAATATATCTTTTTCACACAAAAAAACCTTATCATTATTCGTACTTGTACCATTTTCCTTTACTTTTGGACCTTTTTTATTACCTTCGATTCTATATATTCCATGCTCATTAAATGTATACCCACGGTTCACCGCATGTTGCCGCATCATGGTATTAAATATCTTGGAACCAGTGAAATATAATAAAGCAAATGCGTACTCATCCGGCGGCGCATATAAAAAATCCACCCTACGACACTTATATCCTTCTCCTAACCTGGTAATCACGAGCGTTTTACATGGCCCCTTGGATAATATCTCCAAAATTATCTGGGTTTTATATAACTCACTAACAAAAGAAGTATATATATCCGCACGTTGCCCAGTTATAATCACATCTATGTCCCCCGAACTCTCCGCACCTCTTCTATAAGACCCCACTATTTGAAATTTATTTGTAGTTGTATCCATAAGACTCTTGAAGACATTTGTAAATAAAGTTTCATATGCTATAATTTCCTTCCTGGGGATTCTTTCAATAATATCTTCATAATACTTTAGTCCCACTTTTTGCGTTTCATTCAAGACTTCGTTCTGCCGACTCCTCAGTACGTCTATACTATGAATACCTGCGGTGACTAATTCTTGCGCTTTTTTAGGACCCACCCCATAAATATTACAAAAAATATTTACAGGATTATTTTTCTCTCTTTCAATGAGGGCCAAAGTACCAGTTTTTACATACTCGACTAACTTATCCATAATAGCCAAGCCAATACCCGGTTGACCCTTTAACTGTGTCGCCGGGCAAGTAATATCCTTGGGATACGCCAAAATAGTTTCTTGAGCTTTTAAATATGCTCTGGACTTGAAGGTTTCGTTTTGATTCATCATTATCGTACTTAGTTTTTCCAAAAGCGTAATAAATTCCTCGTTATATCTTTTGATAGACTCATTGGCTACTGACTTTATCATATATACTCCTTTACTCACGTTCTCTTCATATTAGTTATTCTTTTTATAAAAAAAAGAATAAATAACTATCGTTTCGTTAATAAAGGTACCAAATGGTACTCATTTTGGTCACATGTTACCGTAACATGGTCATCAAACAACGAGAAGAATACCAATAATATATAGTATATATCGACAAACAACAGTTCAATACACTTACATGGGATTTGAATAACTAACAGAATAATACAAGCGAGTTTGATTAAGATATTTTCAACTGATTTCCACATGATGTTAAGATTAAGACTAGGAGAATGATATACTAAGGTATGGTTCTTGGCACATATATTTCATTTTTTCTAAATGAACAAAACCTTTTGTAAATTACTTACGGCTAAAGTCAAACAATTTGTTCAAATTCGCACCTTTATATCCTCCAGACACATGTATATTATCTGTTGGCATTAACAACTTCCTTGACTTGATTTGTTTTATCTTTTCTTTTTGTATAATATCCATTATCAACATATCCCTATACTCTTGTACGGTTTTGGGTTGTCTTATGTTAGTAGAAGTATCCATGTTTTCTTTAAAGTACTTGTTATAAATATATGAATTCGGTTGTTGCTGTTGTGATTGTGGTTGTGGTGGTTGTTTTTGTAATGGTTGTCGGACAACTTTTACTGGGTCAACTGTTTTATTAACCGAGTCATTATTATATAATAACTGTAGTTTACCATCTTTGACTACCATACCCATGTTTTTAAGAATATCATCATAAGATACTTTTTTATTATCCGGTGCTTTTTTTATTTTATTTGGTTCATTTTTGAAATGTACCCTTTTTTTAATTACTGAATTATTTTCAGGTATATTTTCAAATCCCAAAGACGTCATATCACTATTTGGATACTTTTCACTTATATTCATCTGCATATATATTTTTACATATATTTTTTTTGAATCGTCAAACAAATATATCTTATAAATATATAAATGTATATAATATATATATGCTTTGTATACAAAATAAAGGAAATACAGAAACACTTTTAACAAATAATAATAACATTAACAATAATCAATATAACAATAGTATCAAATGGGATGCCAAATATAATGGCGAAAATGCAAACATACATCTAAATGTTAATGATAATGGAACGAATGAATATATTCATATGTCACTCAATAGAAACGATATAGACCAACTTCTGGGAATACAACCCATAGAAATTCCCCTTGAAAAACGACTTCTTAACGATTTTTTATCCCCTTCTCCTATGGTATATCCAGTTACCCTAAACGATAACTTATATAACAATGCTAATATATATATGTATAAATTCCAGCCAATCAATAAAAAAAAAACATATAAACAAACTCACTCTTTTCAACCATATGAAATAGTTAGTCCTATACAAAAACGTAGACGACGGATACAAACTAAAAAACACATTAAACCGCGTCCTTTTAGTCATAGTAAAACACTTAGTATGAGTAGTCAACCTAATCATCGTAGTAATCGTACATTTACATTTCGTCCTTCTACCCTAAACTTTTAACTATAGGTTAAATAAGTTGTTTAATTTTAATAAAAGGTAGAACACCGGTTTTAGAAAGCAAACCATATAAAAAGTGGTTGTTATGGTATATATTTTGATTTATATGAAGCGGTATGTTACCTATTTTTAAATAACAGTTATGTTTGGGAAAAAAATTGGTCATCTTGGTCTCGTACTTATGTATTACATCATCAAAACTATTTACGTTACTTTTCTGAGACTCAAACATATACATAAATTTATTTATTGCACCACTTTTTATACAAAACAAGTATGACTGATAATGATAACCGCTTTGCGTAGAGTCATTATATCCATACAAGTCAGTATTATTTTTGATGGCTAGATTGATAAAGTGTGCAACTGGAGACTTCATAACTATAGAATCATTCATAAAAATAACATAATCATAAGAGGGGTAGTCTACCTGTCTCAAAAGATAATTCCATTTACCAAAGTCATACTTGGAGTCATTTGGAACTTCAAAGTACCGAATATTTTTACTTTTATAATAACTGTTTAAATACTTATTATACGGTAAATGAGTGGAGTTACATACCACTATATCTATACAGCCATAGTTAAATAAGTTTATCGTGTTTTGTATATTTTTTAACTTTAACTTACTATCTGTATGTGTAGCTAGTAACAATAATAACCGTTTATTGTTTCTACAAGGATTATAAGAGTACATATGTTTTTCAATGTACTTGTATGAAACATATCTCAATATATTGTTTAGTTGCGGTACTTGTAATGCTGTTGGATTTCTTTGTAAATCTCGCGTACCAATACTTTTATATTTCTGATTACTACCACGAAGCGAGTTAGTCATAGATATTAACGAATGATGCATATTATTTATATATTTTATCAATATAATAAATATTATCGGTATAATCTATATTTTACTCTTATACAAGAGTTTTTCATATTTATATATTTTCTCTCAAATATGTATCCAAGAGGTTATAGCGCGGTTTATCCAAACTTTTCAATAATAAGGACCACCCGTCACTATTATCCAACGCACTTTTTCCTTTTTCGCAAAATGTATTCAATAACATAGGACTAAACCCCGACATCATCGAGGTATTTTTCTTGGACGAAAGCGTAGGAAACCCGCTAGTAGACCTCAAGTTCCAAAAGAGAATATGTGGTGTCTTAAATGGTACCCCCCATAGTTTGTTACCTGCCTTTGCATACTTTTCTTCCATTATCGTTACCCACTTATCGCTTCTACTACCATCTGCCATATCCATCTGCATATCCGACAAAATCACCAACACCATATCCTCTACGTCTTCCGGCCGTATCCGATGCTGGATAATCGCATCTAACATCATAGTTAGTGCCGCCGCAAAGTTTGTACTTCCTCCCCACCCCGACCCTCTTACCTTTCTCGCCATCGATACAAAATCCGTCTCTTTCTCTAGGTTCACCCAGGTCGGTTTTGACTCAAACGTCAAAACACGCTTTCCTATATTGGACTTTTCTGCTATACGTATCCCCAGTCCAATTGCCGCATACAGCGGGTCCCCGTTATTACAGCTCATCGAACCGGATACGTCCACCATGGCCACCATTTTGTTCAATGCGCCGTTTTGCATGGCGTTATCTACCCACTGTGCGTTCAAAATCTGTTCGGATTCTTTAGACATGGTACTCGAAAAAGATTCTTTCACAAAATCCACGATACTTACTCGTTTCCCTTTTATTTTCGCCGATGTAAAACCGATATACTCTTTAAACCGGTCCGCACACACCACGCGGTCTTCCACTTCGGGATATCTGGTATTCCCTCGTTTATCCTGGTTCAAAAACGCGTGCTTTTGTTTATGCATGGTAATAGAAGTTTGTTTGGCTGGGTCTATAGTTGCCCACTGGTTGGCGCATTGTTTCACCTGTACCGTATCCAGCTGTTTATTTAGTGTCGAAATCAGTTTACGAAAACATGTTTTGGCTTTAAGAACCGCCAAGTAATAAGACTTTTCATTGGTACAACACCTAAAATATTCGGGATAATACTGGACCGCCATTTCACCAAACATATCACTATATCTGGATTTCTCTCTCGGGACCCACTTGGCCACCAAAGAAAGCACCGTATCAGGAGTTTGACTTTTTATTTCGTCTTGTTTCAGCTGCTCAATCATCAACTGGATACCATATTGGGCAAGCGGTTTCAAATCAGGAATGACATATATATACTTGATATCTTTCCAAGAACCATATGGTAAAGAGTCCTGACTCACCAAAAAATGTTTGAATACAAACTTGGTCAACTCTGGATATTGTTGGTACCATACTTTCAATAACATATAAGCAAGGGAATACTCACCCTTACCTTCTATGATATCCCGGGTTTGGGCAATCATACGATACATGACCGAGAGATAAACATAAAAGGTTTCTCTATCAATATGATTATCGAGATAAGCGGAACTGATTTCAATCAAAATATCCCTGGTTACAAGGGGTAACAATGTACAAGTCGATGTCGATGAGGAAGTAGAAGTTCGTACGAGTTGAAAATGGAGTTGGGTAATTTTTTCGGGTATATGATTCGACCATGTATATTCTTCGGTTCCATTTTCCCCCAGTTGTGAAGGAGTAAATTTATCAAGTGCTGAAACCACACGGTGCATACAAGCTATAGATATAACACAAAATATCTTTAAGTTCTTTAACTTTGTTTAAATTTTTCAAACTTTTTAATAAATGGTAATTAAAAAATGAAAAATATTATTTAAAAATGAAACGACTTAACGTTATTCATAAGTTATAAATAATGGAACAACTATTTTGTATGAAGTATCAAGGATATGTAATGACCAAAAAGACAAATCGAAAGATTTTATGTATGATGATAGATGCAAAAACAGAAACATATATATCCGGTTCTATGGACGATATTTGCTGTATCTGTATGAAGAAACACCGATCCAAAAATGTCATCGAGTTGAAGTGCTGCGGAAAGGAATTTGGTAAAGAATGTTTGATGAAACATATCCGGATGAGCATGACTACTACACAAGACCGGATATTTGATGCATATAAAAACGTGGCGTGTCCGTTATGTAGAAAGGACGTGATACTCCAGAAATTTTGGTACCCCAAGCCGTTATATTCAGGATGGAAGCTAAAACACTATAATGGTGACGTGGCAGAGATAATCCAGGACTTTGAAATGTTCGAATTCGACCATAATGGAAAGAGAAGGCCTGGGCACTAGATACAGTATCTTTTGCAAAACCTTTTGTACAACTTTGACATTAACGTATAAATCATATCATTTTTTTAATTTTTTTAATTTTTTTAATTTTTTTAATTTTTTTAATTTTTTTAATTTTTTTAATTTTTTTAATTTTTTTATTATGTACATGGTAATAAAAAAAATGAAAAATATTTTTATAAATGAAAACACTGTATATTACCCTCATAGTCTGTCTCATTGACCCAACTTGAAAAAGAATGGAACTCATTCGTATTGAATATTGCGGATATATAGTGACCAAAAAGATACAAGATAGGATTATCTGTATGCTAATAGATGCAGATACGGAAGTATATACATCAGGTTCCATGGACGATATTTGCTGTATCTGTATGAAGAAACACCGAGCCAAAAACGTTATCCAATTGGACTGCTGCGGAAAGGAATTTGGAAAAGAATGTTTAGTCAAGCATATCAAGACAAGCATGACCAGACCAGACGGCACGTTTGATGTAAATAAAAGCGTGGCGTGTCCGTTATGTAGAAAGGACGTGGTATTCAAAAAGTTTTGGTATCCATATCCAGTATATTCAGTATATAAGTTGAGTGACTATAACAAATACATTGAGACCATTTCCTGGACACATGATGTTTTCCGTTATGATAAAGACGGAAAGAGGAGACCGGGATATTAGATAGTTAGTTAGCGAAACTTTTCATTAAAACTTTAAACAACATTTCGACTTTAATACTCTTTTCTTTTGGTAACATTTTTAGGATGAATCAGTACTCTTTTGGTTACACTGTTAGTATTATTTTTGTTTTTTTCATAAAAAAGAATATATATCGAGTTAATATCGTGGAACATGGGTAAAGATTTTTCCAGATGAATAGTATCAATATGTTTTACGGACTCCAAAAAGGAAGAAGTATCCATCTTGTTTTTTAAAAATATATTCAAGTCTTCGGGAGGCAGATGAATAATCACTTTTAAAATGGATAACAAAGAGTATTTCATTTGATTCAATATACAATTATTTTTAATCATATATAACATCTCTTCTTTGGATAAAATCCCTCTTTCTTTTAATAATAATTTTTCTTGTTTTATTTTCTCAATATTGTTATCCTTACTAACATATAAGAATACACACTTGATAAAAAAAATATCCTCTAATTTATACAAAACATCATCTTCATGCTGTTCTAAGCTGTCTAGTTTGTTTATCCAGTCCATATCTATATTATAATCATAGTCGGTATCGGTATTGGTATCAGTATCAGTATCAGTATCATAGTCACTACTATTATCTGTATTTTCATGATGATTCATTTATACTCGTAAAATATTTTTATTGTAGTTGTTTAACTTATTCATTTTCAAAATCGTCGTCGCTTGACTCACTAGTTGAATCGGTATCATATAACGGCGGTAATACATAGTGTTCTTCGTATGCACCTGGTCCATTCATTGCGTTATATTGGATATAGTAACTTTCCCAATTGTTTACCATTTTATACATAGCTTGGTTCATGATATAATTAGGGTCTTCCAAGTTTTTGATATGTTGCTCCTCCCGCTTGTTCTTACGAATCCTAGAGGGAGTTTCCGCACCATATTCGTATACATTTTTACCGTTTCTTCGGGATATTTCGACATATCCAGGCATTACCACCTTAACCTGCGGTGCAAGTGTTTTTTTGGTTACGGTATCTTTGTAATTCAATTTGTTGGTAGTCACTGCTAGTTCAGGAAAATCTTGTTTTACAGGAACCTTAACGGCCATGGTAGATTTGCTGAAAGTATTTCGTGCACTATACATTGTGTTTGGGTTATAATACATAGTCAATATATAATTCAATAAATTTCATTTTTTTTAATCATTTTGAAAGGTCAAAATTCAAGTAAGTTTTATTTTCAGTACCACAACACTTATCGTATAAATAACCAATTTATTCACCACGTATACATCATAGATGAAAACGTGTGTATATTATCCTTTATCTTTTAGTAAATATAAAAAAAGTATATCATCCAAACAGTCAAAAGCCAATGTATTTAAACTCTATGCCATAGACTCTTTTATACTTGGTGAACTAACAAATACTCAGTCAATTAAAGAAGCCTATCCGAATAGTTTCCAAGATTTTTTTTACCTTTGTACCGAAAGTAAACAAATGAAAATAGCCTCGCAACTAGCAAATGAAGATGACGACGATAAAACCATTTTATTAACCTTTGAACCCCGGGAATTAATATCTTTTGAAAAATACTTAAAGACTTTGGGTGAACCCAAACAACTGATTCATACCTTTATCCAGGTTTATATCCAGTTACTCGATTCCATTCAATTACTCACTAATATTGGTATTGTACATAACAATTTGCTTCCAAGTAATATCCTCATGACTACTAAAAAAGCAAATACTAAACCCGTCTTATCTCACTTTTATTACTCCACTTGTTTCCTGTCGAGTTCCTCTTTCTCTTATTCAAAAGTCACTGATTACTACTCCCATTACCAACCCGACTATATTCAAAGACCTCTAGAACTACATTTACTCTCCTACTTACTAACAAATAAGTTGACTAGCTTATCTTTTTATAATATTGAAACAGTTATTGATGACGTCATCCATCGTCATGATATATTAAAATCTTTGGATACTTCTTTAGTTGCGGATTACAAAAAAGAAGCGTTGCATTATTTTACTAAATATATTAACCAACCTTATTCCACGATATTAACCGATATTATACGCTTTTATCCCACGTGGGATAACTATGCACTAAGCATAGTTTACTTACAATTGTTTACTCCACTCATACAAACTGGTAATCGTTTCGTACTAACTTTTACTGACTTATTGGTTACCAATATTCACCTAAATCCTTCAAAAAGACTTTCTATTTATAGAACCAGGGACCACTTTATCGACCGAATCGAGTCTTTGGAACCCCGGGACTATCTCCAGCTCTTTCAATGTATCTTTGTTTAATGACGTCTAGAAGTACGACTTCTCTTGGAACTGGCACGTCGTTTTTTAGTAGTGCGACATCTTTTTCCGCCTTCAGTAGAAGTAATAGGAGCAATAGAAGAATCTGTATCTCCCTCATCAACTTCAACTGCATCATCTTCATGTGCATCTGCATCAACGGAAGAAGAAGAAGAAGAAGAAGAAGAAGAAGAAGAAGAAGAGTTTTCACCACCTCTCCACTTTGCGCCCCTCTTTTTACGCATACTGGCTTTATGGATGGCATCTTTATAACTACACTTTTCTTCTCGTTGTACTTTTTTGACAAAAGCAACCCAGTGTTTCAACGCACTATTCATTTTTCTTTTTCTTTTTCCTCCAGACATACCCATATTATTGCTTTTTGATGAAGTCATTGATATAATACTATGATATTATATATTTTTGGTCTTATGCTAAATATTTTCAAAGGATTAAAAAAAATGAAATTATTTGTATCATATATGATATATGTAATAATCAACAAATGGTGAAAAATACACACGGAGGTTCAGGTCATAAGAAATATGCGAGAAAAAATACAGATACTACTTTTAAATCTACTAAGCTACGTATTGCCGAAGAAGGAGAAACATATGCGATTGTCACAAAGTTACCAGGTAACTGTATGTTTCAGTGTGTTAGTATGAAAGGTATAAACTTACTGGGACATATTAGAGGTAAGTTTGTGAAAAAAAAGAGCCAAAATACCTTAAAGGCTGGAAACTGGGTCTTAGTAGGAGTAAGATACTGGGAAAAAGGTAACGTATGTGACTTACTCGAGATATATACGGACTTGGAAAAGGAAACTCTAAAGTCCTCGGTACACGAGAATTGGTCTGTCTTAGAAGACAACGATATAACCAAGGACTTTGGTAGTAACAAAAAGTTTGCGGATGATATTGTCTTTCAAACAGAGAGAGACGAGGAAACTGAGCACTGGCTAAAGGAATCCGCGAACGCCAAAAAAACTCAGCAAATCAAGTTTACGGATTCAAACGCAGCAGCTACAGGAGAAGAAAGTGAAGACACAGAAGATGACGATGTTATTAATGTAGACGATATTTAACCGGTTTACTTATACGGTATTAATGAATTATGTTATTGGTATAAATGAATTATGTTATTGGTATAAATGTTTTTTTTCACGCGTGCGTCTTTAAATTCTTTCTTTATATATGTAAAGAACGGACCCCAAGATGCCTAAATATATTTTTAACATGACGAACGATGAGATAGCGGATTTTATTCATCGTGAGTTACCAATTAAAGTAACCGAGAAACAAACATATGGCGAAGTATTCACGCCGCCCGAGTTGATTGAACGCGTGTTGGGCCTTTTTCCTAAAAATGTCTGGACAAATCCAGACAAGAGGTGGATGGACCCTTGCGGAGGTGTGGGTTTTTTCTTGATTGGTATCTACCAACGCTTGATGAAAGGGTTGGCAAAATGGCAACCCGACTTACAAAAACGCGCCAAACATATCATCCAAAATATGCTTTATATGGTCGAACTCAATCCAAAGAACTGCGCCATATGTAAGTCACTCTTTGGTCCTAAGTTGAATCTGATTTCAACAGATTTCTTGAGCGACTTTTCTTTTGACAAGCCTAAAAGCGATAACAAGAGTAAAAAAGAGTTACAGGTACACTTATACTTTGACTATATCGTGGGGAATCCTCCCTTTCACGACGACTTTGGACAAAGCAGTAAAGGTAAGCGAATAAACGGAGGTAAAAACAAGTTATATGAGCGGATTTTCATAAAGTCATATGATTTATTAAAAGATAAAGGTAGTATCGCGTTTATTGTCCCGGATAACATATTTGCGGGAAATACTTCCGCCGCGTATAAAATACTACTAAAGAATGACGTACCCGTTGTTAGTTTCCAGAGAGATAGCCGGGTTTTTTTCCCAGGAATACAGCAACCATTTTGTTACTTTTTGATGAACAAAGTCAATAGTAAAAGAATAAATACAAGTACAAATAAAACAATCATTGAAAAATATACCGATACCAATGATGATAACAATAACAATGAACGTTTCCAAGTAGTTTTAAAAGACCGTCCGGTGAATCCAGTGCGTAACTGGACCCCATATTCTGAAAAACTGGTTACTACATTTGTTAGTAATAAACGTAATAAAGTGGTTTATAATAGAGGAAAAGCATTAACGGAATATAAGGGAACCAAGTATCCAATCATTTATACGGCGAGCCAAAAGTTAGCCACGGGGGATAAAGAGTTGGCGGTAGGATGGGGCCAACCAAAGGCAGTAGTGTTTTTAATTTCGCCGACGTTTGCGTTTGAAATGGATTATAAAGGGAAGTATGGAGTGGGTCCCAATACGTTATATATACCTTTTGATACGGTGGCACAGGGGAAGAAAATAGAGCGATTTTTGAACAGCGAGGATTATAAGGTATTGGCAGCTGCTACGCAAACGTCGAGACAATATATCAAAATTGCATTAATAGAATATTTATCATTGGACAAAATAATGGAAGAAAAGAAGAAAACGAGACGAGTTAATAAATTAGTAAAGAGAAATACAAAAAGGAAAAGAATATACTAACAAGACATTTCAAATGTTGTACAAAAGGTTTTGTCTTATTTTGTTTTGTTAGTATAACTTGAAAAAATGAAATAAATATTTTGGATATCAAGGTATGATAATAGTAACACACTTTGATAGATGACTTCAGTAATGATATCCGCTAGTAGTTGGAAAGTAGAGGGATATGGATGGGTTTCTGCGTGTGGGGAGCAAAAAAACTCTGCAGTAAAATGTGAAGATGGGTATTTTCGATATTGTAGCTTTGTCACAAAAGAGAACCAGTTGAGTGAAGAACGACAAAAATATAAGACATATATAGCGCTGGGTCCAGTGACGGAACAAATGTCGGCGCACGATTTTCGCTATCATCATCATCCATGGATAAAGTTTGAACTATAAAATAAATGATATATTTAAAAATGAATTTAAATATACTAACATATGAATTACTTAATACCTTGCTTGAATTATAATGGAAAACATCAATACTTTTGACTTCAAACAAGGAGACACATATAATGATTATGTTTATAAGATTGATACAAATATTTTTTTACATATTAAACGAGCAAGTCACGCGGTTGCTATATTATATTTTACAGACGACGCGACTAGTAACAAAATAAATATACCAAATGGAATAGTGGTATATACTTACGACTATCAAAATAAACACAAAAAAGTTGTATATGAACCTATCCAACAAGAATATGTTTTATGTTGGACGGATAACTATATCATCGAATTCAATAAGCGTGTCTTGGTTAATTTACAAAACCAACGAAAGTGGCATATTACATATTAACTTGTGTTTAGACCTTTTTTTATTAAATATTGAATTTTATGTTTTACGTTTTAACATATTTGCTGAAATAGCTTGTTAGTACTCCTTGTATCAAAGCAAAAACAAACATTACTATTATTATTTTTATCAAGTCTTTTTTGCTTGGTAGTTCAAATTTTGTTTCTTTATTACTAAATCTACCAATATTATAATGAATCATATTCTCAAAAAGGTTTACGAATACATACACGACAAAAGATATAACAATAATATGGAAACTTGCACCTGAAGTGATATACATTATATAATAATATAATGTTTATTTTTATTCAATGGTTTACACGGTAAAGGATAAAGGATAATCTTTTAAACAAAATAATCATTTGTTACAAGTCATAAATGGTTTGGAAAGTAAGACAAAAACTATAATCCATATTATTTAAAGAGAGGACGCGTCCGTATTCGTCCAATAACTGAACGTGAAGTTTTTGGATATCTACTGGACCAAAGTATTGTCTGGTATTGGCAATGAGCCCCAAATTATCATTTAACGTATTGACTATGTTACCTGACTCGATGGCTATCCTGGCCAAAATATTATTGTTCAATATAGACGAGTTGAATGCAGCAATGAACCCATTATTGACATTATTGTTATAATCGTCTATGACCAAATAAAGGTATCGGGGGCCAACGATATTGATTTGCCCCTCTGATGTATATGTAGTATTATCGGTATAAGAACATTGTCTAAATCCCAATATCCAACCCAACTTCAAAGGAAGAGGCTCTGCGGGTTCTTCTTCAAATATTACCGAAAAACACGATTTTTCTGAAATAGAAGAAATGGTAGTTTTGTTAGTAATGGGGTCTACACTAAAGGAAATATCTCTATAATAGGAATTAGATAAGATAGTATTTATTGTATGTATAAGTGTAGTAGTTGTATATGTTCCATCTGGAATAACTAGAATAAACATCTCATCTAATACTTCATTTTTTATATCTGTAATAGGTGTGTTTATATGTATCAAATCGAGACAATCTAATACTAAATAGTTATTACGAAGTGCTCTGGAAATGTTATAAAAGGTATTGGAGAACTCCAAAGCGGTTAATTGTAGACTCACTACTTTTGTTAGTTTAATAGGTAACTCTACCTGAAAATTGCTGGCATCACTCATAAAATAGTTATCTCTAAAGCGCGTATCTATGTTGATATTTTGACGAAGAATGCGTCTAACTAAAGGGTTAATGACTCCTTGATAATATTCACTGGGTAACGAACTGGAATAACCCGTATTTTTAGTGTTGATAATATTGGTACTACCGGCATTAATGGTACTGGACTCACGTAGAGTGGTATCTAAATGGTGTGTGTTAGTGAACTGATTATAAACCTTGCTCATTTCTTTTTTTAAAATTACTTTAACTTGCTGAATAAAGTTCAGCGTGCTATTTTTAGTTTCTGGAGGAATAGCAGAATCGTTCAATATACTTTGTCGTAACTTGGTTTCTTGTATTTCAATCATACTTTCGTCATAACTACCTGGTAACTCCAATATACTTTCTAGTTCGCTTAGAGTATAGTTTTGAATATTCAAGTCAAACTTTTGGGTCGTAGGTTGATTCATATTTATCTTCTTGTATTGTTAGAGATAAGAAAAAAATCATTGAAACTTTTAACTAACAAAAAAATGAATTTAAACACATAATGACTAAACATATGTAAGGCATTATGCAATATTCGATTGAACAACAAATCGCTTTTAATAAATATAAAGAGGGTAGTAATGTTTTTATTACGGGTCCAGGAGGGACCGGCAAAACGGCGCTCATCCGGTATATCCAGCAGGATGCACAAAGAAGAGTGGCAAAAATACAGGTCTGTGCATTAACGGGGTGTGCCGCGGTTCTACTCCAATGTAAAGCCAAAACCATTCACTCGTGGGCCGGTATTGGTCTTGGAAACGCGTCAGCCGAATCCTTAATCAACAAAATCATGAAAAACAATTTCTATAGAAATACCTGGCAACTAATAGATATATTGGTCATTGACGAAGTATCAATGATGTCCAAAAAAATATTTGAGTTATTGGATGCAATAGGAAAGGGTGTAAGAAGAAATAATAAACCCTTTGGAGGTATCCAGTTGATTTTCTCGGGTGATTTTTATCAGCTTCCACCTGTGGGAAAAGACGATAACGAAGATGGTCGACAGTTTTGTTTCGAGTCCAACCTTTGGTTCGACACGTTCCCCTTAGACAATCATATACAGCTTACCCATATTTTTAGACAAAGCGATCCCGTATATCAAAAAATATTGAATCAAATCAGGGAAGGGCGGCTAACGCGTAGTTCCAATACTCATTTGTTGGCAAATATTGGTAAAAAGTATCCAGATGATTGTCTTATTCGTCCTACCAAGTTATTTCCTACTCGAAACAAAGTTGACTTTATCAATGTTAGCGAAATGACTAAATTAACGGGTGCGATGCGTTCATTCGAGTTAAAGTTTGAACATCATTTGGAAATGGCGTCAAAAGAGAAACCCATTCGGTCTAAAGTCACCCAGGAACAGATTCAATTTGAACTGAATTATTTAAAGAGTACTTTACGTTGTGACGAAATAGTCAATCTAAAGACTGGAGCCCAAGTCATGTGCATATGTAATATTGAGTTAACCAATGGTGAAATGATATGTAATGGTGCGCAGGGCGTAGTGATTGACTTTCTACCCGAGGCGTTAGGGGGATACCCAATTGTTAGGTATAAAAATGGATACCAGATGCCAATGTCTCCCAAAACTTGGACCAGTGAGAATATTCCGGGTATAGGTATTTCACAAGTACCCCTCATTCTTGCTTGGGCACTTACTATTCATAAGGCCCAAGGTTCGACGCTGGATATAGCCGAAGTAGACGTAGGGCGTGAAATATTTGAGTGCGGACAAACTTATGTCGCACTCTCTCGTGTCAAAAGTTTGGAAGGATTATACCTATCCGGATTCGATGCCAGTAAAATACGCGTAAATAAGACGGTACAAGCATTTTACTCCAGACTAGACAATAAAGAAGACGTTATTCCGGTTCCTCTTGTTCCTTCTCATAAACAACTAGAACCACAGTTAATTCAATCATAAATATATTTATAATTTTCTTCTACGAGCTAAATATGCTGCCGCAGTGGTCCCTACCATACCATATGCAGTATGAGGTTTATAAATAAATGTACCTTTGCTTTGCGTATAACAGAGCGTGTTTTTACAGTTGTTGTATTGTTTGTTATATGGTAACAAGGTGGTATCAAAAAGGGTAATATAGTATCCGGAACGATTTAAATTAGTCTGGGGATAAGCCGTAACATTACTATTGGAGGTATTTTCTAGAATTGAACCATTGAATAACTGTAAACCCGACATTATATTATACAACGATATAAATATTTTTATATACAAAACCTTTTGTACGTTTCATCTTTATTCATTATCTTATATTCGAGACTCAACTTCCCCCATCCGTTTCTTGAGTTCTTGTATTTCTTTGATTAGTAATCCTATTATACCTATATAGTTTACTGATTGATAAGTATTATTGTCCTTTTCCCCTTCTACCAAAAATGGAAATATTTCTTGTAACTCATGTGCAATGACTCCAAAGCTTTTTTGTTCATTGTTTTTATATACAAATGAAACCGGATTTACTGTGTCTATATTATACTCGCTTAGTGATATGGTTGATATATCTTTTTTTAA
>Ga0136644_10000335_pt1 | contig 37463 bp, 19 predicted proteins | sample C_130820_EF_Meta_FD_94780 | JGI IMG/M metagenome (GOLD analysis project Ga0136644, IMG submission 94780) | Freshwater microbial communities from Lake Croche, Canada to study carbon cycling - C_130820_EF_MetaG (v2) (version 2) | ecosystem: Environmental > Aquatic > Freshwater > Lake | place...
AAATGTCACTCCGCAGCCCAATGTACTGGATCAATACAGCAGTTACACTTGGTCTGCCTCGGTGTACATAATGAACCTTGATCAGTATGCTCGATTGATGACGTCCAAGGTCAAAGCAATTGATGGTTACACTTTGTTGTTCCAAAGCGGTGGTGCCGGAGTCAGTGATGGTGTGATCAGACAAGCCACACAAACATTTTCTGAAAATGACGGAACTGCCAGCACAACAGAACTTGATTACAAATCTGTAAATCGCAGTCCGTTTTTTACCAATGATTTTTATATTGATTCAGTAACACTGGAACACCAATGCCTGGGCAAAGGCACCGGTGCTGCTCATCAAGTGTCAAATATCAAATTCACTGTGGTTGAACCACAAGGAATTACTCTGCTGGATCGAATGTATGCGGCTGTGGCCAACAACGAACCACGCGATGCCAGCAACAAAATAAATTACACCGCAGCAACATATCTCATGGTGCTGAGATTTTATGGCTATGACGCAGACGGTAATATTGTGTATCCTGTCAAAGGCGGATTAGAATCTCCAACCGGAACCAGTGATCCAACTGCTGTGGTAGAAAAATTTATACCATTCAAACTCAAACAGGTCAATTGGACCATAGGAACAAAAACAGTCAATTATGATTTTGAATGCAGTGCAGTTGGTCAAGACATCGGCGGATCCACAGCTCGCGGCACTATTCCTTATGATGTGCAACTGGCCGACAGCACCGTTGGCGGAATGCTAGGCGGCACAGTCAAGTATGTTACTCCTGCACCTGACACGCCAGGTAAATCTACCACAACCCCGGCTGCAACGCAAGCATCTGTGAGAGCAGTAGACAACGCCATTGACGCAGGAACTGCTCCTGCTCCTGCTCCTGCTAATGCCAACGCCGCTAACTCTAAAAAGCAAATCACTCAAGGGTTGATGGGGGCCATGAACGACTTCCAAAAAGAACTGGTACAACAAGGAAAATATACTATTGCAGATGAATATTCCATTGAGTTTGTGGGCATTCCGGGCCTGGCCAGTGCTGCAGACATCAGCGGTGCAAAAATACAATTGCCCAACGTCAAAAAAGACATGACCAAAACACCAGCTGGAGAGCCAGCGACCAAGGATTCAAAAAACCTTGACCAAAAAACAATCCAAGCCGACACCGATAGTCGTACATTCAGCATCACTGCTGGACAACAGATTTTACAAGCCATAGAATTGGTCATAAGAAATTCAGATTATATCAACAAACAAAAATTAGTGATAGAAAATCCCGATGGCAGCGAAGAGCCTGCGCAGGGAGGAAAGAAACCCTTGATCTGGTTTAGTATAAGCATGCATGCAGAAAGAAAGCCCGGCGGTATTGACCCCAAGAGAAACGACTATGCCTACAAAATCAAATACATAGTGACTCCTTATTTGGTAAAAAATGTAGACAGCAAATATTTCCGGCAAAATCGTTTCACAGGAGTACACAAACGTTATCCATTTTGGTTCACCGGACAAAATGTAGCAGTCAAAGATTATCAAGAAACACTGAACACTACATTTACTGCCACACTAAGTGGATCAGGCCAAGGCACCAGCATCATAGATCGATCCAATGCTGCTGCCACCAACACCTATCAAGATCTTGTGAGATACAACTACAGTCCTCGCAGCAACGAAAGTAGTTTTGGCGCCGACGGTAAAACCAATGAGCCCAATGCCAACGCTGCTGAACTCATATACAATGCCAGTGACCTGGCCAATGCCAAGGTCAGAATAATAGGAGATCCGGCTTGGATACAGCAAGGCAGTTTTTTCAAACCCATAACCGAAGGAACCACATTGGTAAATGCAATAAAAACTGGGTTCAACTCAGACGGCACAGTGTCGTTTGACAGTCAAGACATTTTGTTTGAAATGTTGTGGCAACGACCTGAAGATTATGATCTGGCCACAGGACTGGCAGATCCATACAGCAGAACCAGTCAAGTTGATGGCGGCAAACGAGAACCGCTACAAAGCAGAGTGTATCAAGTCACAAAAGTCATCAGCGAATTCAAAGGTGGAATATTTGAGCAAACTTTGGAAGGCAGTATTTTCCGACTTCCGATTTATGCCAACAAATCTGCTCAAGATTCTTCGGCAGCTGATGCTGCCAAGAACAAGACAAAAGATACTGCGGCCAGAACTGGAGTCGATCTGTCAGGAAGAAAACAAGCTACCAGTTTTACAGATCCACGCAGTACACAAAGTTCAGATGGTGGCAAAGCTGCCATACTTGGTGCGCAGGGCGCATACAAGGCTGCACAATTTGATCCCAATGTAGGGAGTGCTGCTTTTGGTAATCCTTCGATCACAAGACAAGGTATCACTGCAGGTGCTATACAAAACGCACCGCCGCCAAAGCCTGCTACTGATGGCGATGGCAATGTGTTGGATACCACATCGACGGAATCTGGTCCACCAAAATTAAATTCAATAATAGCAAGAAACAATGCAGCAGCCGCAGCCGCAGGTGCCAGAGGCCGTGGATCTCAGCCACAAAAAATTGCTGGTGATGGAGGATAACACATGGTAGATAACGTACAACGCAGTCGAGGACGTCCGAGTAACTACAAACTAGACCGTGGTGGAGTACCATCAGAGTTTGGTCCATTCACGGGTGTGGTCATGAGCACAGTTGATCCCACTCGAGCAGGGCGTTTGCGTGTGTTCATCGAAGCATTTGTTGATGGTGGTGAAAAGGCCATGCAAGATGATTCCAAATGGACCACAGTAAGCTACATGCCTCCTTTTTACGGATCAACTCCGTCAAATCCCAGCAGTACAGGAGTTGGCACCTGGACAGACGGCAATCCCAATGCATATGGCATGTGGTTTACTCCTCCTGACGTGGGAGTGACAGTGATGTGCGTGTTTGTCAACGGTGACAGAAACAATGGATTTTATATTGGTGTGGTGCCCGATCAAGGGCTAGGCAGCATGGTACCTGCCATTTCCAGCACTCCCAACTACGAAGTACAAAATCAAAATCAAGAAACATATTTCGCCAATGCTGCACGTTTGCCCGTGGCCGAAATCAATGTCAACAACATAGAAATTTTCAACGACCCAAGATTTTTTGACCAAACCAAACCTGTGCAGGGTTATCTGGCACAGTCACTATTACAACAAGGACTCATTGACGACATCGAGCGCGGCACCATACAAAGCTCAAGTCAGCGCGAAACTCCCAGTGCAGTATTTGGAATCAGCACACCTGGCGCACCCATCTATCAGGGAGGTATGAAACCCAATGACATTCGCAAAAAGTTGAATGCTGGCGAAATAACTCCCGGACAGGCTCAAATCATTGGTCGTGTGGGCGGACACAGTCTTGTGATGGATGACGGTGACCTTGAAGGACAAAACGCAATGCTGAGATTGCGCACCAGTCTAGGACATCAAATTACCATGAGTGATTCGGGAAACTTTTTCTACATCATTCATGCCAATGGACAGACCTGGCTGGAGTTTGGCGTAGAAGGCACAGTGGATGTGTATGCCACCAACTCAGTAAACGTGCGCACCAAAGGCGACATTAATTTACACGCCGATAGAGATATCAACATGTTTGCTGGACGTTATTTAAAAATAAAAAGCAAAGAAGACATGCAGTTGGAAACTGACACGTTCATGAGCGTGCAGGCACAAGATGACATCACTCTATACAGTAAAAACACAATCGGTGTCAAAGCCGATGGCACATTGACCCTGAACAGCGCATCAGGATCCTGGGGCGCCGGATCTGCATTGATATTAGAAGCTGGTGGTATTGACCTCAATGGTCCGGCCGCTGATGTGGTAACCAATCCGCAACCGTTGACCACAACCTTGTTGGATGACACAGAATGGGATACCAGCAAAGGCTGGATAGTCAACCCCGAAGCACTTGAAAGTATTGTGAGCCGGGCTGCCACACACGAACCTTATCCGTACCACAACAAAGGCGTGGACGTTGAAGTCAAGTTTGAAGAAGGCAAACCGTCACCGCCACCAGGCGCAGTTCCAGTTCCGGCTGGCGTAGAAATAAAGGCAAATTAAAATGGCTTCATTTACATTTACCAGCAGCGACGGAAAACCATTTACTTTGACTGGGCCCGAAAGCCTCACAAGAGAACAAGCAGAAGCGATCTTCAAGAAACAAGACGCCACTGGTGCCTTGGTAGGGTTTGAATCTGGACAGTCTCTTTCGGCAGCTACTCAGGCAGCAGATGGACTAGCTGGCGCACAAGGTGCCTTGCAGCAGGCACAAAGCAGCATTGTTGGTGCTCTTGGCAGTGCAGGAAGTGTTGCATCCATTGGTTCAGTCAGCACCGCCTTGGGAGCCGCAGGTGGTGCATTGTCTGGCTCTCTGGCATCAACTGCGGCTGGATTAACTGCCGCAGTGGGACCAGCAGTGTCAGCAGCATCTGGTGCACTGGGCGGATTGGGTGCCAGTCAAGCCGGCGCTGCACTAGTAGGGGCAGCCGGCATACAGGGATCAGTTGCAACAACTGCAATTCAAACAATCAACAAAACCATCACAGGTGCAGCAGTTACAAACCCTATCAACACCGCAGACTTTTCCAAGATTGCAGGTGGGCTAGCATCTCTAGGTGCAGTGGCCCCTATTGGTCCAATGAGCATACCCGAAGTCAATGGTGTGTTGGCTCAGGCAAAAAATCTTGTGGGACAGGGATTTGACAGCATCAGCAACAGCAAAGGCCTAGGGGGATTTGGACTGGATGTGGCACAGTTAGAAACTGCTGGCTATGTCAAACCAGGATCACGTGCCAAGTTTGATGCAGCATCGTTTGCTGATTTAATAAAAAGCCCTGCCATATGGACCGGCAAAGATGGAATCAAAAGTGCCACAGATCTGTTGGCCAATGCCCCCAAGCAAAGTCAAATACAACAAGGACTAATGGCCAAGGGTGTGGCTGCCATGGGTGCAGTGGGCATTCCTGTACAAAATTTATCAAGTCAAGGCATTGCCGGCATGGCATTAAATGCTGCCAAAAGTTTGCCTGGTGCAGAAGCATTTGCCAAAGGGCTTCCCATACCCGGCGATGCCACAGGAGCAGTACAAGCAGCCTTTAGTAGTGCTGTTCGTGATGGTGCATTTGCTGTGAACTTGGTAAACACAAAAATACCCACAGCATTTAAACAACAAGATACACCCATGCCGGCAGCAGACACAGTGAGTCGCGCCACAGTGGATGCCGCAACCACACGAGTGCTAGGAGATGCCAAGGTGCCTACTCCTGTGTATGTGGCCCCGGCCAATTCTGCCACAGTGAGTGACTACGAAACCAAGGCAACAACTTATGTAAATGATTGGCTGCTGCCAACAGTGGAAAAATTACAAGCCTTGGACCCAAAATTGGCAGCTTTGGAAAATCAGCAGACCATCACACAACAACAATATGACGCACTCAACTCTGAAAGAGATGCAGTGCGCAACAACTACAATATCAATGGTATTGCTTTGCTATCGGAACTGATCAACTTGTACAACTCGCTGACAGAGGCTGACAAAAAAACAATCTCAGCTGGCACACTCACACCCAGTATTCTCAGAGACAGAAACAACCAATTGGCAGCATTTTCAAAGCAACAAAAAGAACGTCTATATGCATTGCAGCCCAAGATTGAAGGGCGCGGCGAGGGTGAATAATCTCCCATAAATATCATATGGCACAAACATTCATTGGATTCAACACACAAAATCAATACAAAAAGTTCACACTCACGGACTTTGCATTGATCAAACGTGACCTGCTTAATGCGTTCAACATACGTCAAGGTCAGTTGCCTGGCCGACCAGCATACGGCACAGTGCTCTGGGACCTGTTGTTTGAGAACCAACTGGAAGAACTACAGAACGCAATTGTCAAAGAAGTGCAACGTGTGGCTGGCAACGATCCCAGAGTTTACATCAACGATGTGCAATGTTTCCCCCAGGAAAATGGCATATTGATTCAACTTGAGTTGACAGTTGTGCCAAGCACCAATGCTGAAAGACTGAGTCTTTTCTTTGACTTGCAACAGCGCAACGCCTCCTATGTATAAAGCAGCCGTTTTTAATCCCCATAAATAAAAGATAGAGGCGAAGAAAAATGGCAAAAACCACACGACAGACAGCGATATTTGGTGTTCAGGACTGGAAACAGATTTACCAAACCTATCGCGAAGCAGATTTTCAAAGTTATGATTTTGAAACCTTACGCAAGAGTTTTGTCGATTACCTGCGCCTGAACTATCCCGAAACATTCAATGACTACATTGAATCCTCTGAATACATTGCCTTATTGGATGTGATTGCATTCATGGGCCAGGCCTTGGCATTCCGCACGGACATGAACACCCGTGAAAACTACATAGACACTGCTGAACGTAGAGATAGTGTTGTGCGACTGGCCAACCTGGTCAGCTACACAGCCAAACGCAATATTGCTGCCCAAGGATTGCTAAAAGTATTTTCGGTGACCACAACAGAAAACGTTGTGGATTACCAAGGTGTGAACTTGTCAAATGTCACAGTGGATTGGGCGGATCAAACCAATCCAGACTGGCAAGAACAATTTACTGCTATCATCAATGCCAGCTTGGTAGACACACAGCGTGTGGGTCGTCCTGGTAACCGTCAAACAATTCTTGGTGTTCGCACAGACGAATACGCCATCAATCTGGTACCAGGTTATCTTCCGATTGTGCCGTATACTGCCACAGTGGATGGCGTGAACATGCCATTTGAAGCAATGACCTCAACATCTGTGGGCCGAGATTATCTTTACGAGCCATCACCCAAACCGAATGTGCCATTCAATGTGTTGTTCCGCAATGATAGCCTGGGCTTCCAAAGCGCCAACACTGGCTATTTCTTTATGTTCAAGCAGGGTGTGTTGCAAAACCAAGATTTTAATCTTGGTGAACGTGTGGCCAACCGCACAGTCAACATCAACATTGAAGGTGTCAACAACGAAGACCGATGGCTGTTTCAACTGGACAATGTTGGCACAGTGAGTCGTGAGTGGGCCTACACAGAAAACATTTATGCAGCAGGTGGCGAGCAGGTGGCCACCAGCACTCGTCCCATATACTCAGTCACATCCAGAACCAACGATCAGATTACCATGGTATTTGGTGATGGTGTATTCTCTGAAATTCCTGTGGGTACATTCCGTGCTTATGTTCGCGCCAGCAATGGATTGCAATACATTATCAATCCAGAAGAAATGCAGGCTGTCAGTATTCCTATCAGCTATATCAGTCGTGCAGGAAATCTAGAAACAATAACCTTCACCTGTGGCATCACTCGTCCTGTGAGCAACAGCCAAGCACGTGAAAGCATTGATGCAATCAAGCAACGTGCACCTGCTAGATACTACACACAGAACCGCATGGTCAACGGAGAAGACTATAACCTCTTTCCCTACACACAATACAACAGTATTGTGAAATCCAAAGCATTGAATCGTGCCAGTATTGGCACAAGTCGTTACTTGGACTTGGTGGACAACACTGGCAAATATTCCAGCACCAACACCTTTGGCAGTGACGGCGGATTGTGGGAACAAAACATACTGCCTACAATTTTGTTTTCCTGGACCAATCGAAATGAAATTGCAGATGCAATTACCAACCAGTTCCAGCCAAAGTTGGCTGAAACCACCAGCCGTCAATTCTACTATGACAACTTTCCTAGAGTGACCTCAACCACGTTGCCCGCATACGGTGGCACCACTTGGGTCACAGGCGCCAACTGGGTGCAAAGCACCACATTGGCCAACGAGACCACAGGCTATTTTAGAAATACAGTTTATTCTACCACTTGGCCAAACGGTTCTCCAATTCCAGTGGGATCCACAACCACCACAAATTTCAAATACGTAGCAGTAGGCAGCCTTATCAAGTTTGTGCCACCCACAGGTTATTACTTCGACAAGAACAACAAGTTACAGCAAGGCACACCGACCAGTGCAGATCAAACATTGGAAATCTGGGCCAGCCCACTGGAGATCGTTGGGACCGGTTACAACAACGGGCTTGGCAATTTGCCATCAGGGGCAGGTCCAGTATCTCTCAACAACTTTGTGCCTACTGGTGCAATAGTTGACACTATTATTCCGTTGTTTGTGACTGATTTACCACAGTCCTTGGAATTGGCCATTGCTGAACAGATTTTATTGAATCGTAATTTTGGCATTGGGTACGACAACAATGGCGATATCACAGGCACACCGTACTCTTGGTATTTGATCAGTAGCACAAACCTTGCTGCTGATTCTGCCTGGAGTCAGCAGTATGCTGGGAACACTTCGGGAACCAATTTGGATGCGTCATGGTTGGTTCAGTTTGTGGTACAAAATCAAAATTACACTGTGACATTCCGCGGACTTGCTTATTATTTTGGAAGTGTATTACAAACACGGTTCTTCTTTTATGATGGCGCACAAGTATATGATTCACGCACTGGCACAGTTATTCGTGATTTTATAAACTGTCTTGCAGTCAATACCAAGCCTGACTCCACTGATCACTTGCCCGGCGACATCTACATGACCATCACAGGACAACCTGTAGAGAGTGACGGATATGTTGATGATTTCCAGGTATTAGTGGGCTACCGTGACAGTGACAATGACGGTGTACCAGACAATCCAGATTTCTTCAACGAAATAGTGGCGCCAAGTACAAATCCAACACAAAAATATATCTATCTGCAAAAAACAGTGGACTTTGACAACCTGCAAAGATATCTGTTGGTCGAATCAGGTGTGGTTGTCAGCGACTACGCTACCTATAATCAACTTGAATTGGCGAAAAATGAATGGAGCCCAGGACAGGTATTTTACACCTACAGCGACGATGCATTTTATCAACTGTCCATAGGTGCCACTGGAATCAGAACCTTGGTTGATGCCAGTACTGATTGGATAGCAAGAACAGGACGCCAGCAATTGTATTATCAATACAGACACAACAGTCCATTGACAACCAGAATTGATCCCGGCACGACCAACATCATTGATTTGTATGTGGTAACCTTGGCCTATTACACTTCATATCAAAATTGGATCAGAGACACAACAAATACTGTGGTAGAACCCACCATGCCCAGTATCGATGAATTGAGCACAGCATATCAAGGACTTCAAGATTACAAAATGATCAGCGATAATATTATTTTAAATTCTGTAGTATTCAAACCGTTGTTTGGCGAAAAAGCCGCACAAAATCTTCGCGCTACGGTCAAAGTGATTCGCGCTCAAAATTCTACTGCCAGCAGCAGTGAGATCAAAAGCAGTGTGGTAGCTGCAATGAACGATTACTTTTCCATCGACAAGTGGAACTTTGGTGATACATTTTATTTCTCAGAACTGGCCGCATACCTACACAGACAGTTGGGAACAATCATTAGTTCGGTGGTACTGGTTCCTTTGAATTCGCAAAAGTATTTCGGGGATCTATATGAAATACGATCAGCTCCCAACGAAATATTTGTCAATGGTGCTACAATAAACAATATCGAAGTTATTGAAGCATTGACCAGTACCAACTTGCGTACTGCCCCTGGCAGCGGAGTAATTTAATGGCAAAAATTCGCAGTGTAGATTTTTTACCAGAAATATTTCAAACTGATGCTAACAAACAATTTTTAGCAGCCACTCTTGACCAATTGGTACAGGAACCCAGTTTTAAAAAGACACAAGGTTTTATCGGACGCACAGTCGGTCCCGGTATCAATCCCAATGACAAATATGTGGTCGAGCCCACTGCTACCAGAGCAAACTATCAACTTGAACCTGGCGTGGTCAGTTTGGTGCCTGATACTAACAAGATACAAAATGCCATCACCTATCCTGGAATGAATGATGCTGTGACTTTCCAAGGTGGCAACGGCAGTCGTCCTGACCTATTGTACTCAAGCGATTACTATACCTGGGATCCGTTTGTTGATTTTGACACTTTTGTCAACTTCAGTCAGTATTTTTGGCTGCCAGCTGGCCCAGATGTGGTTGACGTATCTGCTACCACAATACCTACTACAGATAATTTTGTGGTCACTAGAGCCAATGGAACTTACACATTTTCGGGTGTCTCAGGTTCGGACCCAGTGATTGAATTGGTACGAGGCGGCAGCTACACTTTTCAAGTTGCACAAAACAGCACCACCGGAACCAGCCCACAATTTTGGATACAGTCAGCTCCGGGCATCAGCGGCACCCTGCCTTTCTCACCTAATATCAGCAGTAGAGATGTTTACGGTGTGACAAACAACGGCGAAGATCTAGGCACAATAGTGTTCAACGTTCCGCAAAAGACCGATCAAAGTTTTTATTACAATCTATCAAGTATCGGCACAGTAGATCTAATATCAACCTTGAGCTACGATGTGATCAACGGAAAACCCTTGATTGATTTTATTGTGGAATATGGCGGCATTGACGGCACAACAAACCTTGACACACGTACCTTGGTTTTTATCAATCAACCAGGCTATAACAACGTATATCAAATTACCTATACTACAATTGACAGCGTGGTCTACCTCCAGGTCAATGAAATAACCACAATTAATTCATTGGAAAAATTTACTATTTTATACGGCACTACCTACAGTAACACACAATGGTACAAAACTCCAACGGATACAATACATCAAATTCCGTTGTTGACCGCAGTGCAAGATACCTTGTACTACCAAGACAGCACTGATCCAGAAATATTTGGTCGTATTAAATTGTTAGAGCCCAGCAGTAGTAGCATATTATACATAGATCAAATAGTTGGAGAAAAAAATTACACCAGCCCTAATGGTGTAGTGTTCACCAATGGACTCAAAGTAAAATTCACCGGCGATATAGAACCGGCCAGTTATAAATCTGGAACCACAAGTTTTGCTTGTACACAAACTGAAATCAATACCAATTATATTACATCTTCTGCTGCTACTGATTTGTATGTTGGACAGCAAGTTTTGTTCTTGTCCCCTACACTTGGTGGTATCACAGCCGGGCAAACATACTATGTGAGATCAATTTCGGCCAATCGACAAAAATTTACCATAAGTTCAACGCAATACGGCCCGGTGGTACCATTGCAAACTGGCACCGGCAGCATGAATGCCATTGCCATAAGTGATCGAGAATATTATGTTAGCGGTGTTGGTGTAGCAATACAATTGCTACCTGTTAGTGATTTTAATGTCTACGAACCTTATGCCGAAGACGATAACACAGCCACAATTGTGGTTGAACCTACAAAATTAGATTATCTAACAATCAGTCGATCAAGTCGAGATCTCAATGCATGGACCAGAAGCAATCGCTGGTTCCACATTGACGTAATCAACGCCACTGCAGAATATAACAATACCACAGCCGTGCTTGACAACAACTATCGTGCCAAGCGCCCAATTATACAGTTCCGTCCTGGTTTGCGTTTGTGGAACATGGGCACCGAAGGAAAACAACCGGTAGATATCATTGACCTGACTCAAACTGATGCATTTAGCAATGTGCAAGGATCAACCAGTTACACAGTTGATGGATATACATTTGTTGAAGGCACAAGAGTTATTTTTGCTGCTGACGAAGACACATCGGTTCGCAACAAAGTCTATATAGTGAGTTTTGCCACGCCAGACACAATTGCTCCGCTGATTGCAGAGCCAATTATCACGTTGACATTGGCACCAGACGGCATTGTAGAAATTGATCAATGTACTGTTTGCTTGAACGGTACTGATACCGCTGACATTACATATTGGTTTGATGGTGCCAATTGGATAGAAGCACAACAAAAAACCAGCGTACAACAAGCACCACTCTTTAACATTTACGACGTGGATGGTATAAGTTTTGGCAACAGCACAAAATATCAATCGACTAACTTTGCAGGATCAAAATTGTTTAGCTATGCTGTGGGTGATACCACAGTACTTGATCCAATACTGCAATTTCCCTTGAAATACTTGAACATCAACAACGTTGGCGACATTGTATTTGACAACAATTTATATGTTGACACATTTGTTTATGTAGTAGACAATGTGAGTGTGACCAGTGACATAAGCACTGGATCTACTAGAGAATACGCCAACAGAATCGGCTATCAAAAGCTGTTGGGATGGCAAAATGCTGTGGTACCACAGCAGATATATCAACAATTTAAGTTTACCTATAGTATTCCTACTCTCAAACTTGACATTGCAGTGAATGCCCAAACATCAATCGCAGTTCCTGTAATTAAAATATATGTAGGCAGCCAATTCTTGGACCCTGGCCTTTACACCTATACTGTCACCGCAGACAGCACCACAATAACATTGGCCAATGTGTATCTGCCAACCGATGTAATTGAAGTGCTAGTTCTAAGTGAACAAACCAGTAGTGTGGGATTTTATCAAGTTCCTAATAACTTGCAAAGCAATCCTCTCAACGCCAACAGTCCGCTGTTTACACTGGGAACAATTCGCACTCATTATGAAAGCATTTGTCAAAACTTGTTGACCTTGAGCGGCAAGATCAACGGATCCAACAACACTAGAGATCTTGGTAACATTGTTCCTTATGGGTCAATCATACTGCAACAAAGTTCACCGTTGACCTTGGCTGGGTATTTCATGCGATCGTCGTCCTATAATATTTTTGCCAGTTTGCAATACAACAGCCGCGAGTATATCAAATACAAAGCAAGGATGCTGGACGCAGTGCTGACACAAGAAAATATTGCATATAAAAACACAGCAGAAATTCTTGACACAGCCATCAACGACGTCACATTGGGCAAAGTAGACACACAGCCGTTTTACTGGAGCGACATGTTGCCATCTGGCACAACCTATGCCAGTAACACATACACTGTGGGGTACACCACTTTGAATACATTTGACACAGTACAAATTTATAATTTTACGTCGGCAAATTATCTTGGACTTTGTGTTTACTTGAATGAGGTGCTGCTGGAAAGACAACAGGATTATATTGTATCTCTGACCGGACCCACAATAACTATTTTGGCCGATTTAACTCTAGGTGACAAGATCACCATAAACGAATACAATGCCACCAATGGAAATTTTGTTCCCAACACTCCTACCAAATTGGGATTATATCCTGCATGGAGACCAGCAGTAGTAACAAGAGTCACCAGCAACGGAACTGCAAATTTTATTCAAGGTCACGACGGCAGCATGACTCCTCTGTTTGGAGACATACGTGATGCTGTACTACTAGAATTTGAAACTAGAATTTACAGCAATTTGAAATTGGATGGCAACCCAGTTCCGATGACATTGGAAGATGTCATGCCGGGCCAATTTCGAAGTACTGGTTACACCTTTGAAGAAATCAACAACATATTTGCTGAAGACCTACTGAGCTATTGCGGCTGGAACAAGATAGATTATAAACAACAAGATTATAATGCTACAAATGAATTTACCTGGAATTACAGCAAGTCAAAAAGTCGTCTTGATCAACAACCTTTGTTAGGCGCCTGGCGCGGAATTAATAGATACTATTACGACACACAACAACCCAGTTATACACCTTGGGAAATGCTGGGATTTACTGTAGCACCAGATTGGTGGGCAAGCACATACGGTCCAGCGCCCTACACCGCAGATAACTTGGTGTTATGGGATGATCTAGAAGCAGGTTATGTGGCCGATCCCATAGAACCGTATTATAAACCCAAATACGCTAGACCTGGTCTTTCAACAGTTATACCAACCGGACCCGAAGGTGAATTGCTGAGCCCGTTGAACAGCGTGGTTGGCGCATTGCCGCCAAACTATAATCTTGCCACCGAGTTTGCCAAAAGTTGGTCAATTGGTGACGGCGGTCCAGTAGAAGCATCCTGGTGGAATTCCAGTGCATATCCTTTTTCGGTCATGCACGTATTGGCAGTCACTCGCCCGGCAAAGTTTTTTGCATTGTTTGCTGACCGAGACCTGTACAAATTCAATTTAGATTATGATCAATACCTGTTCAATGATCGTTATAGATTAAATGCCAATGAGATAGAAGTGTATGGCAATGGCACCAGCAAAGCCAGTTACATTGATTGGATAGTAGATTTTAATCGGCAGAGTGGTATCAACAGTACCAACGAACTCACAGCCGAGCTTAAAAATCTAGATGTAAGACTGTGCTATCGCATGGCCAGCTACTCGGACAAACAATATATCAAATTGTTTACTGAAAAGTCCAGCCCTAATTCAACTAACACAACTTTGATGATTCCTGATGAGAGTTATGATATTGTGTTGTATAAAAATCAACCGTTTGAACAAATCAGATACAGCAGCGTGGCCATACAAAAAGTCACTGGTGGATATGCAGTATTTGGCTACGGAACCACCCAGGCCTACTTTGAAATACTGCAAAGTCAAGCCGTGGGAAGATTGCAAGAATACAGCTCTGGTGGAATTACTGTCAGAGTTCCTACTTTCTATACTGATACTGTGGTACAGGTACCATACGGATTTGTGTTCAGCAATGAAACTGCGGTGAGCGATTTCTTGTTGAGTTACGGAAAACTGTTGGAAACTCAAGGATTAACATTTACTGACAGAGCCAATGGTTATGTACTAGATTGGCCTAGAATGGTAAATGAATTCTTGTACTGGAGTCAACAAGGCTGGAATTCAAATGCTATTATCAATTTGAATCCACTGGCTGGCGGGTTGACTGTCACTCGTCCAGGTGCAGTGGTAGACAACATCACTACAGAAACTACAGAAAATTTATTGCTGGATCAAAATTCAAGAGAATTACCTACTCGCACTTTGAATATTGTGAGAACAGGCAATACGTTCACAATACAACCATTGACCACTCAAAATATTAGTTTTATAGATTTAAGATTTACTAATTTTGAACACATGATTGTGCTGAACAACAACAGTGTGTTCGGGGATCTGATATACGATCCTACCACCGGGGCAAGACAAAACAGATTGACCTTGATAGCAGTGAACACTGCTGACTGGAACGGCAGTGTGGACACGCCGGGATTTATCATGAACCGGGATAATGTGGAAGAATGGACAGGCCTGAGAACATACAGCAAGGGCGAAATTGTCAAATACAAAAACGTATACTGGTCTGCATTGAAAATTGTACAACCCACTGCATTGTTCAATTTTAGTGACTGGGTTCAAAGTGATTACACTCAAATTGAACTTGGATTGCTACCTAACTTGGCCAACAAGGCCAATCAATTGGCCAACAGTTACAATATTAATTCTGCCAACATAGAACTTGACAATGACCTGTTGAGTTATGGATTGATAGGATTTAAACCACGCCAATATCTAGCTGCGCTGAATCTCGACGATGTCAGCCAGGTCAATGTGTATCGCCAGTTCCTTGATACCAAAGGAACCATTCTCAGTGCCGAGCTGTTCAAAGCAGCCAACCTGGGCAAAGAAGCCGCAGATTACGATATCTATGAAAATTGGGCAGTACAACGTGCGGTATACGGTGCCAATGCTAATCGTAGTTTCTTTGAACTACGATTAGATCGTGCGTTGTTGAGCTCTAATCCCAGTCTGGTGCAAGTTGTGGTACCGCAACAATCAAGCAGTGCTGATCAAGCAATATTATTAAGCAACGTTTGGAAACAAAGTTATAAACTTACCAGCCCAGAAATTCTTCCAACCACTACACAGATTCCTACAGATACAGGATTGCCCACAGCAGGATATGTGAACTTGAACGATGCTGATGTCACAGTATTTGATATCACAAGCAACAGCAGTCTAAGCGCCAACATTGATTCTATTGTGGTTGGCAGCAGTATTTGGGTGGCCAAAGTCAATGACTATGACTGGAACATTTATCGAGCACAAGCTGTGCCTGGACAAATACAACACGTTTGCGATAACTTGAATGGCACCAGCCGTGTGATTTTTAATCAGAATCACGGCCTGGTTGCAGGGGCAAAATTGATCATCAAGTTCTTTGATGTTGAGATCAATGGTGTTTATCAAGTGTTGTCGGTACCAGACTTGACCACAGTGAACATTGCATTTGCATTTACCAGCAAGAGAACTGTGGCCAATGGCACCGGGATCGGACTCACATTGCAGACCATGCGTGTGTCGCAGGCAAGTGATGTGGGCACTCTTCCTTATGCCAACGATTTGTTGCCTGGTGCTCGTGTTTGGGTAGATGATAACGGTGCTGGACTATGGGAAGTACTGGAAAAAAATCAAGTATTCTCCAGCATTATTTCTTTGAATCCTGTGTTGCTTGATGCAGGCGAGCAATATGGCGCTAGTGTGGCTCAGGCTCAAAATAAAGCAGCCGCCCTGGTCGGAAGCCCAAGATACGGGTTTGGTGCAGGTGTTGAAAAAGGTGCTGTTTATGTTTACATAAAAGGCTATGGCGATCAATATGTTCCTACCAGTCCATTGGGCGGCTCAGACGCAATACTTTCATTGGGCACAATTGGTGTTCGGGGATACGGTAACGCAGTAGATTTTGGCAATCAAACCTGGGCAGTGGCCGGAGCATCCAAGAGCCTTGGGCCAGCAAGTCAGGCCAATAACGGATATGCCTGTGTGATCTATCGAGATCCTGTACTGGGACAACCGGGCTCTATCCCTTACGATCAACATCAGCTGTTGACTCAACCCGGGACCACACCTAGTACCACACCGGGTGCTGGCGAATTTGGATACTCAGTTGCAATGAGTCTTGACGAACGCTGGATGTATATCAGTGCACCGGGACTGAATCAAGTGCATGCATACGGCTACGTTGATTGGCAACAGCAATTTATCAGCTTTCTCGGCAACGCAACAACCAAGACATACACATTTAACAATGTGGTACAGATCAATGACAGTTATCAAATCAAGGTAACACTGAATGGCCAGATACAAAACATTGGGGTCGATTATACTGTTGCTGGAGACTTCAGCACAGTAACTTTTACCACAGCACCGGCTTTGGGTGTGTTGGTAAAAATTGAACGATGGAACGGTTTTCAGATACCCTACAGCACAACGTCATTTAACTTGGCACACAACGTTGATCAAGACGGCAATAAAGTGGGCTTGTTCCTGGCCACCAATATCTATGCATTTACTATCACAGTCAACGGAATTATACAGCGTCCCAATATCGATTATACCTTTGCTGGGACCACAGTTACCTTTGTGGTACCGTTGGGTGTGGCCGATATTGCAGTGGTCAAGTCCACTGGTTCATTCCTGTATGCAGGCACTATCACGGCAGCCGGACTCGGCGCATCAGACCGATTTGGGCAGTCAATTGCTTGCACCACAGATGGCCGACAAGTCATAATAGGTACCCCGTATTCCACAGTGAATGGAAATGTAGAAGCTGGCAGTGTTTATGTGTTTGATCGAAATGTACAGCGGTTTGTGTACGGCGTAAATGCATCAAGCTCCAGTATCACAGTATTGGGCGGAGCCCCAACTGCGCCGGTGAGTGTGATTGTCAACAATGAATTTTTAATCAATCAAACCAACAGCACAATTGGTGCACCAAATTCATTCACAGTGTCTGGATCCACGGTTACCATCAACATGACTTTGAAATTGGGCGATGTGATCGAAATTGAAACCAACCAATTTCAACAGATACAAAAAGTTGTTCAAAATACCGCGGCAGGATTTTGTAATTTTGGTCAGGCTGTGGATATTTGTGTCAACAATTGCAGTTTGTATATTGGTGAACCACAAAGCAGCCAGCAGATTTTCAAAGGCGGTGTGGTAGAACGTTTTGTGAACCAAAGTCGTATCTATGGAACAGTCACGTCCACTGTGGCCAATCCTGCATTGACTGCTGGCGCTACTGTTCGCGTCAACAATATGGATGTTGCAGTACCTGCTTATCCCAACAACACTGTGACTGGCCTGGCCAATGCAATCAACAACACAGTAGAAAATGTGCTGGCAACTGTGAGCACCAGCGGGTATCTTACAATTTCAGTTAAAAACCCAGACTCAGCGTTACCGTTCAACAAAGTGCAAGTGGCACCCGGAACTGTTGGCACAGCATTTGCCACACTAGCGTTCAACACATTTGCTTGGACTCAAACAATCGAAAGCCCGTACCCAATTGAATATGCTGGGTTTGGCAGCAGTCTAAGCATTGACGATTCGGCTGTAAATCTTGTGGTAGGAGCACCAAAAGGATCTCTATATCTTATCACTATATTTGATGATGGCACCACTTTCTTTGATGCTGGCAGTACCATATTCTTCTCGATATTTGTACAAAGCGGCGCAATTTATACCTATGATTACTTGCCAAGCTCAACGTCGTCGATTTCAAATCCAGGAAAATTCATATTTGGACAACAGATTAATAATACAGAGGTAGCATCGTATGATGCATTTGGTACTGCGGTCAATTACACATCAGGTGTGCTTATGGCCGGTGCTCCAAAGAATGATGCAGGCGACAGTACCGCAGATTTTGGGGCGGTGTTTGTGTTTGAAAACAACACACAGTCACCGGCATGGAAAGTCACTCAAATTCAACAGCCCACAGTAGATATAAAATTATTAAATTCTGTATTTTTATACGACAGCATAACTGGTGCAAAAACTGAATTTTTGGATTTTATCAATCCGTTGCAGGGCAAAATACTAGGTGCTGCAAGACAAAACATCGACTACATCGGTGCAATTGATCCTGCATCCTACAACATCGGGTCTGCCAACATTCGTGGCACCACCTGGTTTGCAGATCACATAGGTGAAATATGGTGGGACATCAGCACTGTGAGATTCATTGATCCAAATCAAGATAGTATCACATACGCAAGTCGCCGCTGGGCACAAGTGTTCCCGGGCAGTGTAATTGATGTATACCAGTGGGTGGTAAGTTCAACTCCGCCGGCCAGTTACACTGGAGAAGGCACGCCATTTAACACAGTATCTTACACAGTCAATACTCGTCTCACAAAAGATGGCACATTTGCCACAGAATATTATTTCTGGGTAAGAGATATCACAGTGACTGCTACAGAACTTAACAAGACGCTGCCAATCAGCACAATAGCATCCTATATTGCTGATCCTCGTGCCAGCGGAATACCGTACATGGCTCCCATCAATGCTAGCACCATTGCTCTTTACAACAGTGCAGATTACATACAAGCCAGCGATACCGTTGTCAGCATTGAATTTGATCGTGAACTCACAGACGACAATGTTCACGTGGAATATGAATTGATTCCACAAGATCGTGGAGATGGGTTTCTGAGCAATGGCTTATATCGAAAACTACAAGATAGTTTTTGTGGAGCAGACACGTTTGGGAATCGAGTACCTGATCCTAACCTGAGCCCGGCTGAAAGATATGGTGTGCAATTCAGACCGCGACAAAGCATGTTCACCGATCGTTTCGCGGCATTGAAAAATTATCTCACACGAGTTAATGCAGTGCTGGCACAGTTTCCTATAACCGAAATGCGAGTGTTTAACTTGCTAAACAGCAGTGAGCCGGTTCCGACCCAAACAGAAATCGTTGATAGTGTTTTAATCACAAATTGGAATTTACAAGTTTCTAATTTAGAGATTCTTGGATTCCAAAATATTTACACAGTTGCTTTGGGTTACAAATATCTTGTGACCACAGACAGCAGTAATCGTGGATTGTGGACAATCTACACTGTTGAAGCAAGTGATAGTGTGGTTGGTCAACGAATTTTAAAATTGTCAAAAGTGCAAGGCTACTACACTCCTGCATATTGGAGCTATATAGATTGGGTCAGAGTTGGATATAATTCTAGCACCAAGATTTTGACCGAAGTATCAACATATTCGGCCTTGGCAACTATTTCTGTACCTATCAGCAGCAGCGTCAAAGTCACTGCCAATGCCCAAGGCAAATATGAAGTTTATTTGTTAACAGACACAGGATGGGAACGAGTGGTATTACAAGACGGTACTATTGAATTTTCTGCAGAACTATGGGATTATCAACTTGGTAGATTTGGATTTGATATTGAAGTGTTTGATGCGCAATACTTTGATCAAGAACCAGTGATCGAAACACGTAAAATTATTCAAGCCATCAATGAAGAACTGTTTATTGACGATCTGGCACTGGAGCGCAATCGTGCAATGGTGCTGATGTTTAATTTTATATTGAGTGAATTCTCTGCGCCTGAATGGTTGATCAAGACCAGTCTGATTGACGTAGATCATAGAATTCGTCAGTTGATACCATACCAAAATTATGTTCGAGACAATCAAGAATTTGTAAGTGATTACATCAACGAAGTCAAACCTTACCATGTTAGTATTCGTGAATTCAATCTAAAATACAACGGTTTTGATGAATTTTTTGGAGACACTACAGATTTTGATTTGCCAGCATACTACAACACAGCCCTGGAAATACCAAAGTATACCAGTCCGATTTTGTTGCCATATGCCCAAAGTGATGCATTTAATTCTTCATTGACCACAGCAAGTGATTTGGCATCAACAAGTCCTGTATGGGCCACCTGGCCATACAATCAATGGTACAGCAATTACTTGTTGAATTTGATCAGTGTTGATATCATTTCCGGCGGCTCTGGATATACTGAACCACCATTGGTTGTTATCACCGGCGACGCTGCTGTGTCTGCAGAGGCCGTGGCAACAATCAACAGCTCAGGGCAAGTATCTGGTATTGTTATAACCAATCCTGGGTCAGGATACACTTCAACTCCAACTGTGACATTTAATGGCGGCAACGGTACCAGCGCTCTGGCCTATGCTGTCATGAACTATAACAAACTTCTCAATAGATATACCGGGCTAGCAAGAAGTATCAAAACAACAATCAAATATGATAGATTCCAGTATTTCTCTGATGTACAGGACTGGAATTCTTCTGGTACCTATCAAGACGGTCAGTTGGTTCGTTACGCCAACTCAGTATGGCAAGCAGCCAGTGCTGATTCTACAGCAGTGGTAGGACCAAACTTCAATCTTGAAGATTGGAATTTGATACCGGCCAAAGACTTGTCTGGAGTCAACCGTACCCGGGGATACTATGTGCCCGGGGTAAACGAGCCAGGCATTGACTTACCATTGCTAGTTGACGGAATAACCTATCCCGGAGTTCAAGTCTACGGAAATTATTTCTTGGATGATGCACTCACTGTTGACACAACTTATCGAAGCGAATTTACAAACACTGCGTTGGGAACATTGCCCACAGACATCAATGTTGACGGTGGCAAATTTATTGGGCTCTACGAAGGTCATGCCCCTGAGGAGTTGGTCAACGGTGCAGAATTTGACACTCTTGATATGCGTGTGTATACCCGTCCTGGCGCAGACTGGAACAGAGATGGGCATGGATTTCAGACTGCAAGCATTCGATACACATACAATGCCGCGGTGACAAATACATTTAGCTGGACCGGAGTAGTAAGAACTCCTGTACAAGTGTTGGTCAGTAACATGACTACAAAACAAGATCTGGCACCAGGCATTGATTACACTGTAAATTGGGACAGCGAAACCATAACATTACTCACAGTAGCCAATGGCAACACTATTAATATTTCCGTCTATGAGATCGGTGGCGGAAGCCAGTTGTTCCGTGGAAATTACATGGGAGAAAATGTCGGTAATTCAGTTGTGATCCCGGTCAATTCTGCTGAAATTTCTAGCCTGGCAATTTTTGTCAACGGAAATGCAACCAGCGGTGCCACTTGGACTCCGTACATTGCCAGCACAGATTGGGTCATTACCAACAGCTATGTAAAATCAGACGTTGTCAACTACAGTGGCACATACTACCGGGCGCTTCAAGACACTATTCCAGGCATACTCATCACCAACTCCTTGTACTGGTTGTCCTTTGTGCCAACTGTGCAATCCATGGTAGATTTTGGTGCCACCTATGGCACAGGTGATGGCATTTCTTTAACTGCATTTGGTGTATCAACCATTGATGCAGGATACTTTATTATCGGTAGACAGTACACAATATCGTATGTGGGCTCTACTAATTTTACTGCTATAGGCGCAGCCAGCAATACTGTGGGAGTGCTATTTACTGCGACTGGGATAGGATCAGGAACAGGAAAAGCAACAACCAATTACAGTTGGAGTACCCCGCAAACACAATATGTTGTGGCCAATTCAACTACTGTATCTTCGAAAATTATTACGTTGACCAATAGCATGCAAGGGTCTAACACGGCCAATATGGTAGTTACTCGTAATGGAGTAAGATTGACCCCGTATGCTGGGATTGAATGGATCGGGGACGACTCTAGTGTGAGTTTTGGACTACCGCAACGAATTACTATTAGTCAAAGTGAAATTTATGCTCCTACAGATATCACAGTTTGGGTTGATGGCGTATTGCAACCACAATCATTTGGATTATCTCCCGGCACCTACAGTGTAACACGCTATACTGGAAGTAATACTCCTGGCCGCCAAGTAATTTTTAATACACCTCCAGCAAGTGGCGCAAAAATTTTAATTAGTGTGAGTACTCAAGCAGATTATTACGTGTCTCTCGGAGCCACTAATCAATTGTTCCTTAACATTGTAAACTTAAACGACATTTTTGCTATCACAACTTGGAATGACACTTCGCAACAATATCCATTGACTTTGGTCTTTATTGGCCCAGTTTCGACCGGCGTGACCATCGTTGAAGGTTATGACAGCACCGATTATGATTCAGGTACAGTGAACAATTCCCCAGGATCTTTTGATTATTCTGCAGGTATAATTATTAGTAACAATAGCTTTTGGTTACAAAGAACCGGAATTGAAGCCGGCAGATTGTGGGTAACACTTGACGGAAATCGACTGTTTGAAGGCCAGGATTTCACAGTTGAATATCAAGCCGAAACTGATACTACTCCTGCTGGAGATTATTTGATCTTGTCCAGCGGAACAATTGGTACAAATCAAATTCTAGCAGTTACAGAGTTCACAAACAGCGTGGTTCCTGATGCTATGACATTCCGTATATTCCAAGACATGCGCGGCGTGCAAGCCACATATAGAATCACCCCGGCCACTACCACAACACTTGCTCAGGATTTTGGTGACACTGACGATATAATACATGTGACCAATGCATCTGCATTGTCCGAACCAAATCTGGAAACAGGCATATTTGGTGTGCTGACCATTGATGGCGAAAGAATAATGTATCGCTCAAGAGATATTGCTCTCAACACTGTCAGCGGTCTGCTGCGCGGAACCGCAGGCACAGCCGTTGCTGCCCATACCAGTGGAACAGATGTATATGATATGGGTCGAGAAAACTTGTTGACTGAATCTTTGCAAAATTATATAGTAAGCGATACTTCAACAGGCGACGGTAGTACCACAATATTTTATGCACCCAGTATTGATGTAGCAGACTTCAACGACAGCACAGCAGAAGTAGAATCCATTGAAGTCTATGTTGGCGGCATGCGTCAATATGCATACAGCGATACCACTGCAACAAGTCAGTATCGCTGGGTTGTGAGTCAATTCAATCCTGTTGCTGTTGAGTTTGTGGTTGATGACACGCAGTACCCACCACTAGAAGCACCAGCAGCAGGTGTGGAAGTTACTGTGTTGGTAAGACAATGCGCTACCACTTGGTACCAACCTGGATCTGGCACAGCCAGCGACGGAATAGCATTGCAAGATACCGATACGCAGGCCGCAAGGTTTTTGCGTGGCCTATAATTAAGGTAAATAAAAGACCATGCCAAATACACAGTCAAAACACACAGTTGAGCCTGAAAAAGAGAAAAAAGCTCGCAAGCCCAACGAAACTGGATCTATATCAGTGCAAGCTCACATGAGAATTTTTGATCCAAAAACACAAAAAACTTATGTGGAGGGCAGAGCATGATAACTCCTGGTTTGTGCAAAATTGAAGGATTTGTCAAAATCCATGACCCTGTCACAGGCGAAGTTCTTGTGGACAAAAAGAACGCAATTCATTACGAAAACATATCCATTGCCATGGCTCAAACGCTGAGTGATCGCAACCTGGGATATATCTATCAAATGGCATTTGGCAATGGTGGTTCCAGCGTGGACCCCACAGGCGTTATCACATACCTGCCGCCAAACACCACTGGTCAAAATGCCGACCTGTACAATCAAACCTATGCCAAAGTAGTTGACGATAATTCAGCAGCTGACACTGATCCTGAATACAACAAAATGACAGTACTGCACACATCGGGCAATGTTTACACTGATATTTTGGTAACTTGTTTGTTGGACTATGGCGAACCCCCGCAACAACAAGCATTTGATAACTCGACCAATTTCAATGGCGAGTATGTGTTTGACGAATTGGGTCTCAAATCCTGGAACGGCTCAGCTGATAATTTAAGATTGATCACTCATGTGATTTTTCACCCAGTACAAAAAAGTCTGAATCGACAAATACAAATCGATTACACACTCAGAATACAGACATTGAGCAACATTAATGCTGTATAAATATAAAATAGAAACAGGTAATTAACATGGCCGCATATACAATTAATCTTACCGATGGCAGCGTTTTTGCTACCATCCCCGATGGTACTGTCAACCAGTCAAGTAGTGTAACTCTAGTGGGTAAAAACTTTGCTGGATACGGAGAATTTTTAGACGAAAATTTTATCCAGATGTTGGAAAATTTTTCAAAATCTACTGCGCCAGCTTCGCCCTTGACAGGTCAACTTTGGTGGGACAAAACCAACAGCCTGTTAAAAGTCTACAACGGTACACTGTTCAAAACTCTTTCATTTAGTACTGCCAGTTCCACACAGCCCACAAGCAATGTGACTGGCGATTTATGGTACGATACCACAAACCAACAGCTCAAAGTTTACACTGGATCCAGCTTTATTGTGGTGGGCCCAGCATACTCAAGTGCAACAGGAACCGCAGGTGCTATTCCTGAAACAATCAACGACAACGGAGCCACTCCGCACTATGTGACATCCTTGTATGTGGCCAACACCAGAGTTGCAATTTTTAGTACAGACTCAACATTTACTGCCGCAGCACCTGTCAGCACAACATTTCCCACAGTTTACAAAGGTGTGACATTTACCAATGCCAGCGGTACAAACATGGCAGGCAATATCATTAGTGGTAGCAATGTGGTTATCACTGCCGGAGGTGCAACCACAGCAACCATCACCAGTACCGGGGCCAACGTCACTGGTTACACCACAGTCAGTGGCAACATCACTGCTGGCAACGTGTTAACTGGCGGACTTGTCAGCGTTGCTGGCAATGTCACCGCCGCAAACTTCTTTGGCAATGTGGTCTCGCCTGCAGGTAGTAATGTCAGCACAACTGGTAACGTTACTGCTGGTAATATTTCCACCAGCGGCATAATATCTGCTGGTGGCAACATAATTGGTACAAATCATCTGGGAACAACAGTTTCTGTCTCAGGCAATGTGACCGCTGGCAACGTACTATATGGCGCAGGCATAGTGTCGGGAACAGGTAGTGTTCTGGGTGGTATTGTGTCAGCCAGCGGAAACATCACTGCTGGCAACGTTTTGACCGGTGGCATTGTAAGTGCAGCTGGTAATATTTCTGGCAGCTACTTTCAGGGCAACGGGTCACAACTCACTGGTTTGAGTTTGGGCGTTAGTGTCAGCAAAATCTCGTCTGGCAACAGTTATGCCAACATTGCAACGCCCGATGGCAACTTGGTAATTGGTGTTGCTGGTACTGCTGTGGTCACAATTGACAGCACAACAATTTATGGTACCAACGTCAGTGCCACAGGAACTATCAGAGCAGCCACAGTCAATGCTGCCACAATTGGTAATGCAAGTGCAGTACATAACGGAGCCACAGTAAGCATCACTGGTACTGTGACAGCAGCCACAGTCAATGCTGCCACAATTGGTAACACTGGCGCCGCTGTCACAGCAGCCACAGTCAATGCTGCCACAATTGGTAACTCAAGTGCATCGTTCACCGGCGGCACCATCAGTCTAAGTGGTAACGTAACTACTTCTGGTGTTCTCTTGGTCAACAGCGGTGGTAACCCCACAGCCATTGTGAACAGTGCGGGCAACGTGACAGGTAATATTGGTTCGTCGACCGGTTACTTCAATCGAATCTTTGCTCAAGCAACCACAGCACTTTATGCTGACGTTGCAGAACGCTTTGCTGCCGATGAATTACTTGAAGCAGGAACTGTGGTTGAACTGGGCGGCGCAGCAGAAATTACCAGATCTCTAACTGAATTGAGCGAAAATGTGTTCGGTGTGATAAGTACTCATGCAGCCTACTTGATGAATGGCGGTGCAGGCGCAGACGACACACACCCTCCAGTTGCAATGACCGGACGTGTCCCAGTTAAAGTAGTAGGTGTTGTACACAAAGGCGATAGATTGGTCAGTGCAGGCAATGGCATTGCCAGAGCTGCGAAACCAGGCGAAGCAACATCATTCAACGTGATCGGACGAAGTCTGGTTGACAAACTCACCCCTGAATCAAGTACAATTGAAGCTATTGTGACTATCAAGAATTAATAGGGATAAAAATGACATACTCCAGCGGCAGCCTGATTCAAGCAACAGATTATAATGGATTTGTAAGCACCACCTCTGGCGCCAACTTGAATGACATCTGGGGCACAGGTTCTGGGGACAAAGGCTGGGGACAAACTCCACTGGCCACAGTTGCCGCTGGTACCGACACAGTCACAGCCACACAATGGGCTGGCTTGGTCAACAACTTGGCCAGCGCCGGCAGTCAGACCAATACTGCAATCACAGCAAGAACTGCACCCACTACCGGGCAAACTGTTGGCGTCTTATCTGCACTCAACACTGATATCATCAACTGTACTACCAACCGTGGTAACACACCGGCTCAAAGCGCACGAGTACTGGCCTGGACTGGTAGTGTATCAAAAACCACAACCACAGGCACAGGCAATGCTGCCTGGAGTATCACATGGACACACACTGTGGATTTTGGGACAGCTAATCAGGCCAGATATTTTTGGAACGCAGGCGGCACCGTGGTCATGTACATGAACAAAACATCCACTGGTCTAGACAGCGATCCAGATTGGAACGCATTTGTCCCCCCTGTGGTTGGACAATTGACCATGGCCGGCAGAGTCAACAGCGCCGCACAGACCATCGCTGGGGTAAGTCAGCCTGGATTTACCAGAACAGGCAGCGGAGGAACCACCACCATTGCATCAAACACAGGCTGGTACTCGCTCACAGCCGGTGCAGCAGCCAGTCAAATGTTTTTGTGTTATGATACAGCAAGTCCTTATACAGGTGATTATGTACAAGTCATGGCCGCCAAAAATGCTGGATCCACAGCGTTAACTTTTACAACATATTGGGTCAGCACTGCCAGAACAGGTGCTGGACAGAACACTCAGATCTCAGGCGGTACAGCTACCTCAAGTCCATACTCGGCTTGGGGCACAGCACCTGCGGTGTTGGTAGGATACTATCCGCCGGCAACTACATACCTAAGCGCCAGTTGGGGCACACCTACTGTCAGTGCCACAGTGGCCTAATTGGCTAACCTGGCAGGTAAAAGGTAGACTTTTACCTTTTTTTCCTGTACAATAATCTTATGAATACTGATGCACTAGTGGCTCACGCACGAGCCAGATTTGATCACGCTGCTGCCCGACGCACCCTGCGGGAAAAATACGAAGCACGTATGTTGTTTGCTCATGCAGGTGGCATGTGGCGAGCTGGACCTGATCTGCAATGCACCTTGTTGAGTTGTGCCCAGGACAAGGATGTGATATTATTAGACCTGTACGAAACCCCAATTCGTGTCAACGTACCCGAACTGTATGCTCAAGCACACAGCCACTGGCAGGAGCAAATGAATGCCTGGTTGATAGAATACCAAAAATTAAATCAAAACAGATGACCACAGGCGCACTAATATTTGCTTTCAACAACGAACAAACAGATTACATACGCATGGCCTCTTGGTCAGCTCGCAATATAAAACGGCATTTGAAAATACCAACCGCGGTGGTTACCAATGATCCGGACCGTGCAAAAAAATATCGATTTGATCAGATCATAGTGGCTGAATCAGAGTCAGGTGGCACAAGATATTTTGATGATTATGCTGATTCAGTGACCTGGCACAATGCCAACAGAACAGATGCGTATACACTATCTCCTTGGGACAGAACCCTGGTACTAGACGCAGACTATGTGGTAGCCAGCAATCGACTGAAAATTCTATTAGATTGCAATCAAGATTTTTTGGCACACAAACTAGCGTATGATATTGTGCACCAAGACAATTTTGCAGAACTAAACAATTTTGGAAATTACAGCATGCCCATGAGTTGGGCCACTGTGATGATGTTTCGCAAGAGCCAGCATGCACAATTGATATTTGAAGCCATGCGCATGATCAAAAACAACTGGAAACACTACACAGATTTATATCAGATTCGTACTGCCACCTACAGAAATGATTATGCACTGGGCATGGCACTGGGCATCATGAGTGGACAAACATTTGATTATCCGATCATACCCTGGGATCTGGCCAGCGTCACGCCCGAACATGCAGTCACCTGCATTGGCCTGGATCACTATCGTGTGGACTATGCAGACCAAGAACAACGCCCAAAATGGATTACCATAAAAAATCAAGACTTCCATGCCATGGGCAAACGACATCTGGAGAATATAATTGAAACCCGTTGAAGAACAAGGCTACTTGATAGTGGCGTCGAACACAGCAGACACAAACTATGTGAATTGTAGTGAGACCTTGGCCAAAACAATCAAGTACTGGCATCCAGCAGCAAAGATCTGTTTGCTGACCAACCAGCAGGTGAGCACAGGGCCGCTGTTTGACTATGTACATGAATTCCCGTTTGCATTCAACAATGACAATCCTTATGCCAACGACTGGCAAGTGTTCCATGCCACACCATTCAGAGAAACTATCAAACTGGAATCAGACATGTTGATTACCAGTCCCATTGATCATTGGTGGACTATGTTGCGACATCGAGACATTGTGGTCAGCACAGGCTGCAGGGACTGGCAGGATCGGCGTGCTCGATCAAGACATTATCGCCAGGTGTTTGATGCCAACAATTTGCCCGATGTCTATAACGCTATCACATACTGGCGACTATCAACTGCTGCGCAACAGTTTTTTAACACAGTGCATGATATATTTGAAAACTGGGATCGATTCAAGACAATGTTAAAATATCCAGAAGATACGCCCAGCACAGATGTGGTATATGCCATGGCTGCAATTGTTGCAGGACCAGAACATTGTACCATGCCGTTTGCTTCGTATCCTACTATTGTGCATATGAAACGTCATATCATTGCAAGCCAACGAGAAAATTGGTCAGAAGAATTGTTATGGGAATACAACAATTACCTGCTGCGGGTAAACACACATGTACAACATGGTGCTGTGCATTACAATGTCAAGGATTGGCCAAGTGGACGCTGATGAGTTTTGGTCAATCCTGCACAACATGCCTGCGCCCCAGCCGGTGTTGTTTCGATTGTATTACGATCAAAATGGTAAACCAATTCAGTACAGCCACCAAGACTTGCCAGGTACATACATCGACGTTGATCCAAAGGACTTTGGCAGCATGAATGTGCAGGTGCAAGATGGCCGATTGATTCGGCTTGCAAACAAAACAACAACCAAGAAACTGGTACCCGGCGACGCCGGCACGCCGTGTCATCCTGACAATGTGGCCATAGTGGTCTCGGAGTCTGAACCACATCAACGATGGAAATTAAAAACTTATGAAACAGATTGACATAGCAGACCTAGACTGCATCTTTTTGACCTATGATGAACCACAACGTGAAGAGTTTTGGGTCAAAGTTAAAAACATGGTACCTTGGGCTGTGCGTGTGGACGGAGTAAAAGGATCTGATGCTGCACACAAGGCCGCTGCTGCTGCCAGCACTACCGAACGCTTTGTTCTAATTGATGGCGATAACATGCCTGACCCTGAGTTCTTCAACAAGACTCTGGTCTACTCTACTGAACAGCACGAACAGGCAGTTTATCGTTGGCGAGCAAGAAATCACATCAATGGACTCATGTATGGCAACGGTGGCTTGAGCTCTTGGACTCGCACATTCGCTGACCGCATGCGCACACACGAAGCCACCGACGGTCGAACAGAAACACAAGTGGAGTTTTGTTTTGATCCCTTGTATTGGCCCATGTACGATTGTTACTCAAATACCTATCCCAACGGATCCCCCTTTCACGCCTGGCGTGCTGGATTCCGCGAAGGTGTCAAAATGTGCCTGCAACGTGGTGCCAAACCCACTGTGGCCGAATTCAAAAATCAAGTGTTGCGCAACCTAGATCACATGACCATATGGCACAACGTGGGTGCAGATGCAGAACACGGTGAGTGGGCCATTGCTGGTTCCAGGCAAGGCACCTACATGACCATGCTTACAAATTGGGATCACACTCTGGTCCAGGATTTCAATGCCTTGGCCGAATTATGGCTAACAGTGAAAGATTCCCAACCGCGCATGCTGAGCAATCAACTGGGTCCTGAACTGGGTCAACAGTTGGACCTGCCTGTGGCCATATTGGAATCAGAACAAAGTGCTTTTTTTAAATATCACTATCGTTCAAACTGGCACAATCGTGGTGTCATGATCCGAGAAATAGACGTTATTAGACAACAAGAAGGCTGGTAAAAGTAGTAATTAACAAGCCAGACCCTCCAATGACAGATTCAAATAAAAGTAAATTCCTTTCGTCGGCTGAACAAATGAAACAGGACCTGGGTCCTGCACTGTGTTTGGCCAAGTGGAAACAGGTCAGCTTACATCTGACCACAGGACTCAACAACTCTTGCTATCATCCGCCCTTGCACATGATAGACCCTGAAGCAATCAAAACCAACCCTGCTGCTCTACACAATACTTGGCACAAAAAAGCACAGCGAAAAATAATGCTTCAGCAGGAGCGTCCCACTGAATGTTCCTACTGCTGGAACATGGAAGACCAAGGCAAGCTGAGTGACCGACACTATCGTTCGGGCGAACCCTGGGCCGCAGTGGATTTTGAAAAGATAAAGAACTCAACCGGAGATGAAGATGATATTATCCCTAGTTACGTGGAAGTTAATTTTAATCATGCTTGCAATCTGCGGTGTAGTTATTGCAGCCCTCAGTTTAGTAGTTCATGGGCAGATGAAGTGTCTAGACTTGGTGCATATCCTACCTTGGTGCCTCATAATGCTCCTGAGCATTTTACTGGGAGCCGTCGCCCTATACCTGTCCGCGAGCATAATCCCTATGTAGAAGCATTTTGGTCATGGTGGCCCACGCTGTACCCCGAACTGGTACACTTTCGCATGACTGGTGGCGAGCCCTTGATGGATCGTAACACCTATCGAGTGTTTGATTATGTGTTGGCCAATCCCAGTCCTCGGTTGCATTTAAATGTAACATCAAACTTCAGTGTAGAAGATGAACTGTTTGAAAAGTATTTGAACTATGTCAAACAGTTGTGTACACCCAACATAGAACACTTTATGCAGTATGTTAGCTTGGATTCAGGGCGCGGCCCACAAGCCGAATACATTAGACACGGTATGAATGCTGACCGTGTGGTACGCAATGTAAATCGTTATCTAAGTGAAGTTCCCAATCGGAACAGTCTTACATTCATTATTACCATGAACAATCTCAGCGTCACAGGCTTTCGTGACTACATGGAATGGATTTTGCACCTGCGCCGCACACACAGCCATACCTATCAACGTGTGTGGTTTGATACTCCTGTACTACGAGAACCTGCTTGGCAAAGTCTACAAACCCTGCCCGAAAGTTATGCGCAACAACTAGAACAAGCACGTGATTACATGCTGGAGAATCTGACCACTGAAGCCAATCCCTTGCACGGATTCAAAGACTACGAAGTACAACGCCTGGAGCGTGACATTGCCTGGATGCGTAGTGCTCAAACACAGGATCATTCGGTTACCCGAGCAGACTTTTATCGTTTCTTTGCAGAACATGACCGCAGACGCGGTACCAACTTCTTGGAAACTTTCCCAGAAATGAAAAGCTGGTGGGCAGAATGTGAATATCATGCCAAACAATAAATTGATACTGGATGCTTCTTGTGAAACACACCAGTACATACATCAACACGCAACAGATTTCTTTCACGATTTTGCAAGTCACGACATTGATACAGATGCTGTGTATGTGATCGGACGAATACAATTTGCCAACAACAAAGTCAAAATTAGAGAACTGATAGAGAATCACAATCTACGAGTGGTGTTTTGCAATCCGTTTGAAGGTTCTGAAACATTGAGAATGCAGATGCTGGCACACGGATTTGAAGACCTGGTGCTGGCCAAAAAACTGCTGATAGTCAGTGGAGGAGATCTAGAGCCTGGTTGGACCTACATGCTTTATGATTTTTTCCTGCCCAAGATTCACGACTTTGACGAAAACCAACAGGCCTGTGCCAGAGCTGAAGAAATATATTCAAACACTGCCAAACCCTACAAGTTTCTGTTTCTAAACGGACGCGGACGCAGTCACAGAAAATGGATGACCGAATACCTTGGACACAATCAACTGCTAGACTCGGCTGTTTGGTCCTGGCTGGATCCCAGCAGTAGAATGGCCCGCGGATTACACTTGATGGTAGACGGCCACAATCTCATGGCCCGTGAGCGGGATCTAAAGTTCCTGGCGCCAATGTACGAAATACCAAGATACCATAAAAATTTAAATGTACCACCTGGCACAGTATTTGCCAAATACGAACTGTTTGATCGAGAATGGGGAGAAATATATATCAATGCCAACTGCTATATAGATACCTATTTCAGTGTGGTCACCGAAACGGTGTTTGAATATCCTCACAGTTTTAGAACAGAAAAAATATGGAAACCCATTGCCATGGCTCATCCTTGGATAACTGTGGCCAACCGTGGGTTTTATCGAGACATGCACAATCTGGGATTCCAAACATTTGGACACATAATTGACGAAACATTTGATCTGATTGACAACAACCAGGATCGAATCGAGCGTGTGGGTGCTGTGATAAAAGATTTGTGCCAGCAAGACCTTGCAAAATTTCTCAATGAGTGTTATACTGTATGTAAATATAATCAGCAACATCTTCTGTCTATCCGCGAACCTGTAAAAAATGCATTTGCTGATAGATTTCTAACCTTTCTTAAAAACAATCAATGGATGACTTGACCTTCAAACACACAATATTAGACACCAAGTCAGCAAGTTTTTGTGCAGCAAAATGGTACAACGCTACCATCTGGCTGGGTTCAGGCATGACCACGTCGTGTCACCACCCGCCGGCCCATTTGGTGGACATTGATAAAGTCCGGTCCAACCCTAGGCTGTTGCACAATACTGATCAAAAGAAAGAAGATCGCAGAAAAATGATTGCGGGCGAACGCCCAGCTGGTTGTGAATACTGCTGGAAAATTGAAGACATGGGACGTGATGCTGTATCAGACCGTGTGTACAAATCACGAATATTTCCTATAAAGGCACTAGATGAAGCATACCAAACTCCGTATACCGAAGACGTCAATCTTCGCACTCTTGAAATCGCATTTGACCGTACTTGCCAATTTGCTTGTAGTTATTGTAACCCTGCTTTCAGTAGCACATGGGTTAACGATATCAAACGAAACGGTCCATATGTCGATTTGGTGTCAGATGGGCGTAATCACTTTACTCACACTCACGATAGTGCTCAACTATACAAGTTTGGTGAAGTTAACCCGTATGTTGAAGCGTTCTTTGACTGGTGGGAAAGTGACCTACATAGCACACTCCAAGAACTAAGAATTACCGGTGGTGAACCGCTCATGTCAGGCTATACTTGGAAACTGATTGATTGGTTTAAAACAAATCAAGGCAAGAGCAAGACCAAATTGGCCATTAATTCTAATCTTGGAACTGAAGTGGACATTGATAGATTGTTGACCAGCATCGATGGCATGAACATAGACCTGTACACGTCAAATGAAGCGGTCAGTCTGCAAGCAGAGTACATACGTGATGGCCTGATCTGGGACGACTGGGCCAACAATGTAGAACGTTTGCTTGATAGCAACAAGTTCCGTGGCATACATGTGATGTGTACTGTCAACGCATTGTGTTTGGATAGTTTAGATAGTCTATTGGATTGCATATTGAACTGGAAACTGGAATATGGCAAACAAGCCATCAGCTTCACCTTGAACATTTTGCGTTTCCCTAGTTTTCAAAGCCCGTTGATACTGCCTGCAGAATTAAAAACACACTATAAAAAAGTGTTAGAAACTTGGCTGGCACAAAATGGCAGCAATAGATTTTTACACGAGCATGAAATAAACCATTTGCAAAGATTAATTGATTATCTAGATGTGGTCAAAACTCCACATTCAGAAGCATTTGAGCAGCCCAAATTGTTGAATGACTTCAAACAGTTTTATACACAATATGACCAACGCCGCGGTAAAGATTTTGGTCATGCGTTTCCCAATTTAAAAGCATGGTACGATTCACTGTAAATGAGCTACAACTACAATTCCACAGACCTTAACACGCCAACAGAACTCACTGAACATGAGCAGTTTCTGCTGCATGATTCAAAGACATTCTGCATGTATCCCTGGATACATTTGCATGCATATCCCACAGGAGAAGTACATCCTTGCTGCCATGCTGAATGGAAAGAAACACCGTTGGGCAATGCTCGTGAAAGCACACTAGAAGAAATATGGCATGGGCAACCAATGGCACAGCTTCGTGCCGACATGCTGAGTGAAACTCAGCATCCATCCTGCACACGTTGTTATGAACAAGAAGCAGCAGGGTTCTTTAGTGGTCGTAAATCGGCCAACAAGCATCACGGACATAACATAAAGAAGCTGAAGTCTGCACCATTTGAAATGACCTACTGGGACATACGTTTTTCAAACCTATGTAATCTACGTTGCAGAACCTGCGGCCCCACATTCTCATCACAGTGGTACCAGGATCAAGTGCAGCTGGTCGGACCCGAATGGGGCAAACACAATCGTGTGCTGAACATAGCAGGCAGCAGCAAAGATGACATGTGGCAACAACTACAGCCGCACCTGGACCATGTGGAAAAGATATACTTTGCTGGTGGTGAACCGTTGCTGATGGACGAGCACTACAATATACTAGACGAGCTGGTGCGCAGGGAAAGATTTGATGTAAGGTTGCTATACAACACAAACTTCACGCACACACAGCTGAAGGATAGATCAGTATTTGAATACTGGCGACTGTTTAAATCTGTTTCGGTGGGTGCAAGCCTAGACGATCAAGGTGCCAGAGCAGAATACATACGCAAAGGCACTGAATGGGATATTGTGGTACGCAATCGTCAAGAAATGTTGCATGTATGCCCGGGAGTAGACTTTTATATCAGCCCCACACTAAGCATAATGAACGCTTTGAGTTTGCCCCAATTTCATCGCGACTGGGTGGCACAAGGGTATATCCGTGCCCAGGACCTTAATGTAAACATCTTACAGGATGGCGCACACTATCGCATAGACATAGCCACGCCTGAATACAAAACACGCATACAGCAGCTATATCAAGAACACCTGGAATGGCTGCGCCCGCAAGACCACTTGCAACGTGCAACAACAGGATTTGAATCTGCTATCAATTTTCTAAACGCCACAGACAACACACATCTATTGCCTAAATTTTGGCACAATATGGCACAGCTTGATGCCATACGCAGTGAAGACATATTGACTGTTATACCTGAATTGCAGGCACTGAAATGAACATACCACACCCTAAATTTTGTGTATTGCCCTGGGTCAGCTTGGAAGCCAGCCCAATTGGAACTGTACGTCCATGCTGTCTAGCCGATGACGAAATCGTTGACAACAATGGCGACAAATTTGAATTGCATACTGCCAACTTTGGCGACATACAAAACAGCCGTCACATGCAAAGCATACGACAGCAGTTTCTAGCAGGTGAACAACCCCAAACATGTCGCAAGTGCTGGAATGAAGAACGCAGTGGCCGCACCAGCAAACGCATGCATACTCTGGACAGAATGAAGCACATGGGAATTGACTCGGAATGGACAGCAGAAGCTAAACCACTCATGTTCTTGGATCTGAAATTGGGCAATATCTGCAATTTAAAATGTCGCATATGCGGATCCTGGAGCTCAAGTCAATTCGCGTCAGAAGAGATTGCACAATTACCGCCGGAACAAAAGAAAAAATCACATGCCTATACCATGCTCCGGGCCGGAGCCTGGCCACAAGAAAACCAGCAGTTTTGGACCGAAATAGACAGTGTGTTGAATGATATTCGCTATATTGAATTCACTGGCGGAGAACCATTCATGATTGACGAACACTTTGATATGTTGCAAGGCATCATTGATCGTGGCATCGCTCATCAAGTTGAAATACACTACAATACCAATGGCACACAATACCCTGCCAGAGGGCAAGAAATTTGGTCGCATTTTAAAACTGTGGAAGTGGCGTTCAGCATTGACGATCTAGGCCAAAGATTTGAGTATCAACGCAGCAACGCAGACTGGGCAGTGGTACTGGACAATATCACAAGTTTTCAATACCTTCAAACTCAGATGCCCAACTTGCAGTTGCAATGTTGTAGCACCGTGAATGTGTTTAACATACGCTATATTGATCAACTGGCCCAGTGGATAGAGTTGCAAAAGTTTGACTTTGTGTACTGGAATATCATGCACGATGCCTGGTACTTCAGTGTTGCCACACTGCCAGATTTGGCCAAAGCTGAGATCTCTGAACATTTACGTTCCGCAGCGGTACCATCTCAGTATCGCAAGGAATTTGATCGCATCATCGATTTCATGAACAACGGTGCCTCCACAGATGGCTTTATGTTGCGAATGAAAATTGCTGACCTAGATCGCAAACGACAACAGGATTTAAATTCAGTAGAGCCAGAGTTTGCTAAATTGATTGACTATCAAAAATCATGAAACCCAAAATTTTATATACCAGTATTGCTCCATTTCAGCCCTGGATGATGCCACTGTGGCAGGATCATGTTGACGTAGAACCTTTTGATCCTGACAGGACTTATGATGTAAAAAATTGCATGGTCATGATTGACGATCGCTACGATAAACGGGAATTGTATCAAACTGTAAAATCTCAAGGATATAGAACAATACTAGACTATACCTGGGATACCAATCAAGGCGAATCATATCAAATCACAGACAGTGAACTGGTTTTAAAGTCAAGTGAATGGATTCGTATTCACGAGCCCTTGATGTGGCGGCATAAAAATTATCATGTGCCACGAGAACAATGCTGCCCAGACAAATTTTTCTTGTTGTTAATGAATCAAAAAAGAGACAACAGAGATCAACTGTTGAACGCCGCAACTC
>Ga0136644_10000336_pt1 | contig 37424 bp, 44 predicted proteins | sample C_130820_EF_Meta_FD_94780 | JGI IMG/M metagenome (GOLD analysis project Ga0136644, IMG submission 94780) | Freshwater microbial communities from Lake Croche, Canada to study carbon cycling - C_130820_EF_MetaG (v2) (version 2) | ecosystem: Environmental > Aquatic > Freshwater > Lake | place...
AGCGGCATCTCGCAAAATGACCGGGCGCATAAACACCATCAGGTTGGTCTTTGAATGCGTTCTGGAATCTGAACGAAAGAGATAACCAAGATAGGGAATGTCTCCCAATATGGGAACTTTGCCTGAGGAGCCATCTACTTCATCTGAAATCAGCCCGCCTAAAACAATGATCTGACCGTCATCCACCAATACAACGGATTCAATCGTGCGCTTTTTGGTGACTACCCCACCACCCAAACTGGCAAGTTGCGTGGTAGTGGTGTTGTCTACACTTGAAACTTCTTGGTAGATGGCAAGCTTGACTGAGCCCCCCTCTGAAATCGTAGGCTTTACCCTTAAGGTGATGCCAACATCATGACGCTCATAGGTTTGAAAAGGGCTCGTCAATCCACCTACTGTACTGGTTTGCGCACCCGTGAGAAAAGGTACGTTTTGGCCCACCACAATTTTGGCTTCTTCGTTATCGATGGTCAGAATATTGGGGGTGGAGAGGACGTTTACGCTGCTATCCGTTTGCATGGCCTGAACCAGCGCACCCAAATTGGTGATGACTGTTCCGTTGGGGAGGGTCACTTTTCCTTTCACTACCCCTACGTTCAGTCCCTGGGTCACACCCGTGATGTTGCCCGCGGCACTGATGATATTGGTACCGTTGGTGGTTGTGAAATTGGTTCCACCAATGACTGTCCCATTCGTTCCATTCAACCCCCCTAGGGACTGCCATTGCACACCAAACGAATCAGCTTTGGTTTGCGAGACTTCAACGATCAGCGCCTCAACGAACACTTGAGCTCGACGCGTATCGAGTTTTTCAACCACCACTCTCAAATTGTTATATACATTTTCCGGAGCGACCACGACCAGTGAATTGGTTGAGGGATAAGCTTCAACTACCCCACCACCTTGACTGGGCGGCAAGCTAAAACTCATGGAGGCAGGGCCTTGGCTAGTAAAGTTTTGAATAGTTGAAACACCACTCGATAAACCCGAAGAGGCGCTGTTACCGGGTGTTGCAGAACCAGAATTAGGATTGCCCCCGGCGGATCCGGAAGATCCGAATGGATTATTGGTAACTGAGGCACCAGAAGACTTACCCGAATCACCCGTCAAAATTCCCCGCAGGGCTTCTGCAACTTTTAGTGCTTCGGCATTTTTTAAGTAGATCACATGAATATTGCCTACGCCGGCGGCAGGCGTATCGAGCTTTTCGATTAACTGTCGAATACGATTTAATGTAGCCGTGTTTTCACTTCTCACCAGCAAACTATTGGTGCGTGGATCCACTGTCATCGTGGTTTTGGTGCTTTGTTGATTTTGCCCAGAATTCGATCCGGCCTGGGTAACCTCAGGCATCAATTTACCCACCATAGAGGCGATATCTAGCGCAGAGGCAAACTCCAGTTTAATGATCTGCACTTCGCCTGAGGGTGGTACATCAATCCCCGCAATGACTTTGAGGAGGCGCGCCATATTCGACGCATAGTCAGTAATCACTAAAGTGTTGTTATTTGGATAAGCATTGATCACGTTATTGGGTGCAATCAAGGGGCGCAAGACCGGCAAAAGCTGTGCTGCATTCTCATATTGCAGAGGAATGACCTGAGTAATAATGCGGTCACCCGATACCTTGCTTGTTGCGGTAGTGACAGGGTTTTCGCTCAGTTTGGCATCGGCCTCTGGCAGAATTTTAGTAAACCCTCCGCTTTCAATCGCGGAAAACCCTTGAAGTCTGAGCGCCGATAAAAAGATGGGATAGACTAGATCACGGGAAACGGGTTCGCTGGATACAATATTCACGACACCATTCACCCTAGGGTCAATCACAAAGTTATGGTGCGTGACCAAGCCCACCACCTTCGCTACGCTGGCGATGTCTGCTCCCTGAAAATTCAGAATGACCTTATCTCCTTTTCGTGCATCTTCGGGATTGTTGAGATCCGTCACATGCGAAGGATGCTTTGCGTCACTGCCCGAACCAAAGCTATCAGGGGTGCAAGGAGGATTGGCGCACAGCAATTCAGCCGTAGCACTTGCTGCATCAGCCTGCTGAGTGAGAACACCCATTGCAAGCACTAAAGCTAAAGGAAAACGAAGGTTCATAAACTTAATCGAAAAGGGGTTTAAATCCGGATTCAAGGTCGAACTGTATATTGAATTTGACTGGGCTGCCCACCCCGCAATAATTCTAATTTCACCATGCCACCATTACCAAATTGCTGATACAAAGAAGGAATGTCTGCCAAATTGTTCAAAGCTTGGCCATTTGCTTGCCGCAATATATCCCCACTGCGAAGTCCCAATCGGTCTAGCAAAGAGCCGCTCGATACCTCTTTAAGCAATAGTCCACCCGTGGGTGAGGGAATAGCATCACCCAAACTATTGCGTAGCTTTGGATCCTGCAAGCCTTTATTTAACTCTGCCTGAGAAAAGCTGAAGTGGTTAGGCCCGAGATTTTGAACATCCAGGCGAAAAAAAGGTATTTTGCTGTTGAGCCCATTTGAAGGCACGTTGCTTGCTCTGGCATTGGTGCCAATTTGCGGTGGGGTTGCCGCGCCATTTTTATTTAATGGATCTAGGGCCAACTCTAGTGGCTGATTGTTTTGGATCGCAATCACCGAGTTTCTTAGCACCGACTGAAGGGTAGTTCCAGGGGCAATTTCATCCCCTTCCTTAAAGGGGCTGGACTTACCGTCTACTGAAATGATTGCCACCCCCCTGCCCTGTCGAGCGCCTGTGATGACGCCAATGAGTTTCAGGTTACTAGGCGCAGCAGCCACCGGGGAATCTGGAACCCAGTTTTGCGTTGAAGATCGACCAAATAATGGGGTATCAAGATCTGCATTGACAGATTTAACCTGTTTCGCAAGTGCAGTTGAGGGCAAATAGGGGTCGGTACGCCAGTGCATCGCCCAATGCACCATGCTCGCCCCTAAGAGGAGCGAAGAGAAAACAAGCAATGCGCGGTGCAAAAAAATGGAAGGCATGAGTATTGATTATAAGTTTGAAATAGCTTTGTAGTTTCGCTTCAATCACTCTTAAACGTTGAAAAGGAAGTTGAGCACGTCTCCATCGTGCACGACGTATTCCTTGCCCTCAGCGCGCATCTTGCCGGCTTCTTTAGCGCCCTGCTCACCTTTGAATTGGATGAAGTCATCAAAGGCAATGGTTTGAGCGCGGATAAAGCCTTTTTCAAAATCGGTATGAATCACACCAGCAGCTTTAGGTGCAGTATCACCGACATGTATGGTCCAAGCGCGGACTTCTTTTACCCCTGCGGTAAAGTAGGTTTGCAAACCCAGTAACTTGTAACCCGTTCGAATTAGGCGATTCAGACCGGGTTCTTCAAGACCTAAATCAGCCAGAAACTCTTGTTTATCTTCGTCATCCAAATCCGCCAACTCTGCCTCAATCTTGGCGCACAAAGCCACTACGGGTGCGCCTTCCTTGGCCGCATGCTCTTCTAGGCGAGCGAGATGGGGGTTGTTACTGAAGCCCTCTTCCATGACATTCCCAACATACATTGCAGGCTTGATTGTGAGCAAACATAGGGGCTTTAATATTTGTTTGTCGTCCTCACTGAGGCCGAATGTTCGAGCAGGCTTGCCTTCGTTTAAATGAGGCATCAAGCGCTCGCATAAAGAAACCAGTTGCGCGGCTTCTTTATCGCCCGAGCGAGCTTTCTTGCCTTCACGGTGAATGGTCTTTTCAACCACCGACATATCAGCCAAAGCCAGCTCAGTGAGGATGACTTCGATGTCAGATAAAGGATCCACTTTTCCTGAAACATGAACTACGTTCGAATCTTCAAAACACCGCACCACATTCACAATGGCATCGGTCTCGCGGATATTGGCCAAGAATTGATTGCCCAAGCCCTCTCCTTTGCTTGCACCGGCTACCAAACCTGCAATATCCACAAATTCCACTATAGCAGGCTGTATTTTTTGCGGATTCACGATTTCAGATAGCGCCGCCAATCTGGCATCGGGCACCTCAACAATGCCCACATTAGGCTCAATGGTGCAGAAAGGATAGTTCTCGGCAGCAATCCCTGCTTTGGTCAAAGCATTAAACAGAGTGGATTTACCCACATTAGGCAATCCAACAATTCCGCATTTGAGACTCATCGTTCTTCCTTAAGATAATTTTGGACTATGTTACTGAAGTCTTTCATTGCTTTGTGTGACTGAGCGCTACAGGTCTAACGGGTATGCAGCGCCAACATCGCTGCTTCTTGTTGGCCCGCCAATAATTTTGGCCATACGAGCAAAGACTGATCAATGGTTTCATCAATCGCTTTGCGTTCATCTTTACCAGGGCGATGCAACACATAGTCTTTAACCTGACCGCGATCTCCGGGGTGGCCAATACCTAGGCGCAAACGCCAAAAATCAGGGACACCCAATTGCGCTGCAATATCTTTCAATCCGTTATGCCCCGCGTGGCCACCGGCATATTTCAACTTAACGGTTCCCGGCTCTAAATCTAATTCGTCGTGCGCCACTAAAATTTCAGTGGGTAAAATTTTATAAAAATGGGCCACCGCACACACCGCGCGCCCACTCAGGTTCATATAGGTAGAAGGCTTCAATAACCAGCATTCTTGATCACCTTGGCGCAAACGCCCCAGCGCACCATGAAATTTGGTTTCCAGGCGTAAATTCACTCCGGCCTCACCCGCCAAGCGATCTACAAACCAGAAGCCCGCATTGTGTCGGGTATCTTCATATTCAGCCCCAGGATTTCCCAAGCCGACTACTAGGCGTATTGCCGCCATACGGGTTCTCCAAAATCAAACGGCCGGGGCGGTGGGGATTCCACTGCACCGGCCGATTTTACGACGCTGATAAAGCGACGATTACTTCTTCTTAGCGTCTGCTGCAGGGGCTGCAGCTTCTGCGTCTGCATCTGAAGCCTTGGCTGCACGAGGCAAGACGATGGTAGCAACAGGAGGGTTACCCCCTTTATGCGCAGCAGCAAATTCCACACCTTCAGCCACTTTAAGATCAGAGATGTGAATAGAATGACCAGCTTGCAAGGTAGATAGATCCACTTCAATAAACTCAGGCAACTTTGAAGGTACGCACAACACATCAATTTCATTCATGATGTGAGACACAATGCCGCCAGCAGTTTTAACGCCAGGAGCGATATCCGCATTGATGAAGTGCAAAGGTACCTTCATGTGGATTTTTTGATCGCCTGATACACGTTGAAAGTCAACATGCAAAACTTCTGGCTTCCATGCGTGCATTTGCACATCTCGCAGTAAAGCTTGCTGGGGTTCGCCATCGACCTGTAAAGTCAAAATGGAGGCATGAAAGGCTTCCTGACGCAGCTTATGGAAAATTTCGTTGTGATCGAGTTCGATCGATTGGGCAGCGGAATTTCCGTAAAGAATTCCAGGAACGCGGCCCGCACGACGCAGGCGGCGGCTCGCTCCGGTGCCCTGCTCAGTACGCTTGGTAACAGTAATTTCAATAGTCATAAAAACTCCAGGGTAGTAAAAGCATGACCCGCGACCAGGTCATGCAAGGGTGCGAAGTTTGTTTCCAAACTCCGCAAAAACTTATTCCATAAATAGAGAACTCACCGAATCTTCATCGCTAATTCGTCGCAGGGTTTCAGCCAACAGCCCGGCGATTCCTAACTGACGAATCTTAGGGCTTTGCAATGCAGCACCCGTAAGACGAATCGTATCGGTTACAACCAACTCATCCAATTCAGAGCCGTTAATGCGCTCTACCGCCTGCCCCGACAACACAGGATGCACAATATAAGCACAGACTTTTGCAGCTCCAGCCCGCTTTAAGGCAGCAGCACCTTCACACAGGGTATTGGCAGTATCCACGATATCGTCAACCACCAAACAGGTACGTCCTTCAACTTCACCAATCACGTTCATTACCTGAGCGACGTTAGGCTTAGGACGCCGTTTGTCAATGATCACCAAGTCGGCCTCTAAGCGCTTCGCAAATGCTCTGGCACGGACCACCCCCCCCACATCAGGAGAAACAATCGCCAACTTTTGATAATCATGACGCCAAATATCACCCATTAAAACAGGCGCGGCATACACATTGTCTACCGGTATATCAAAAAAGCCTTGAATCTGATCGGAATGCAGATCCATCGTCAGTAGCCGGTCAATGCCTACTGCCTGTAACATGTTTGCAACTACTTTTGCCGTAATGGGCACCCTGGCTGAACGCGGGCGTCGATCTTGGCGGGCATAACCAAAGTACGGGATTGCAGCGGTAATCCGCCCAGCTGATGCGCGCTTCAGGGCATCCGCCATCACAATCACTTCCATCAGGTTGTCGTTGGTCGGCGCATTGGTAGATTGCAAAATAAAGCAATCACGGCCACGCACGTTTTCTAACAACTCAACACTTACTTCACCGTCACTAAAGCGGCCAACTGTTGCTCGCCCCAGATGAATATTCAAATGCTGGACGACTTCTTCGGCAAGACGAGGATTCGCCGAGCCTGTAAACACCATCAAATCAGCAGATGCCATATCGGATCCGTGGGCGCACAACGTCAATAATGGCTGGGGAGGTAGGGATCGAACCTACGAATGCCGGAATCAAAATCCGGTGCCTTACCACTTGGCGACTCCCCAGCAGAGGACTTAATTCCAGTTCTTCAGCGGGTGATCCTGCAAACCTTGGGCAATGAAACCGTGCCACCCTTCTGGTATTGCTGCGAAACAGGTTTGCGCTTGTGACTCTGTCAAAAAATCAACAAATACGCAACATCCCGATCCCGTCATTTTCGCATTACCCCAAGATCTCAACCATTTTAAGTGATCGGTGACTTCAGGAAAGCGCGAGCAGACGACAGGTTCAAGGTCGTTATGACCTTCCACTGCGGAAAAGCCCACAATTTTGATACGTGGAGTGGATCTTGTCAATTCAGGCGCATTAAAAATCAAGGCTGTGGGTACAGAAACCGGCGGCACCAGGACAACGTACCAAGCAGTGGGCACTTCAACAGGACTGAGCACCTCACCGACGCCTTCAGCAAAAGCGGAATTACCAAGGACAAATACCGGCACATCAGCGCCCAGTTGTAGGCCAATTTCAGCCAACGTTTGGCGACTGATACCAAGTTCCCAAAAGGTGTTCAGTCCAACAAGAACCGTTGCTGCATCTGAACTTCCCCCTCCCAAGCCGCCGCCCATGGGGAGTTTTTTTGAAACGGAAAGCGCGATCCCTTTGCTACATCCCGCAAACTTGGCAAGCAAGCGGGCAGCACGAATGCATAAATCCTGTTCAGGAAGGACACCTGCTAGTTCGCTGGTTCGCGTAAACGTGCCATCAGGGGCTGCGCTGAATGTGACGGTATCGCCATAATCCAAAAAAGTGAACAGTGTTTGAATGAGATGATAGCCATCCTCTCTGCGCCCTACCACGTGCAAAAAAAGATTCAGTTTAGCTGGCGCAGGTAAAACCAGGCTGGGCTTAAGATTTTCCACGAATCAGATTCCAGCGATCAATGACAAGACGGATTTGAATTGAAGGGTTATTTATTTGAATCAAGCCGGGCAAACTCTGCCCACCCACCACGCGCCAGTTCTGTAAGCTGCACGTCCAACCGCTTTGCATGAACTGAACCACCCGATTTTCATCACCCATGTCACTAAAGCCCGAGATATCAGTAGGGATTTCGCCTGTAGCCCATTGCGCTAGTTTCTGAAGAGGAATGCCCGAACCTAAAACCATGTTGAGTAGTGGTTCGCTGCTTGGTGCCTCAAGCAGGTCCCGGTCCGGTAATTGTAAAGTGGCCCGGCCAGGTTCTTCATCCAGACGCATCACTTGCACGCCTAGGGGAGTGCGCATTGCAATGTGGTTGGAACCTGCCCAATGCGACCAATCCATTTGCAAGGTGTCGTTGCGTGTAGCCTGGCGAATGGCTATTCGGCCCGTAAGGTCAAAGCGCTCTATAAGCCCTATACCGCGGGATTGATCTCCCTCTAAGGGAGGCGCGGTAGCGCGGATGGGCGGGGCATCATATTTATTAGCGCGCGAAAAAGGTGCAGGGAATATTTCGCAGCCCGTAAGACAGACCAGCACAAGCAGGGGTAGCGTTGAACGCGTAACGAGCGTCGGCGCATCAAACCCTGACTTTTCAAGCATGGTTTCAGCTTCGCTAGGGGTAAATAAAATTATGGATGAAACTGCTCAACAGCTGCACGTAAGACCTCACTTTCGGGGTGTGCCTCTAAGTTCACCTTGAGAAACTTAGCGGCTTCTTCGGTTCGGCCTTGCTTAAAGATCACCTCCGCGAGGTGCGCAGCAATCTCAGGATCTGGCTGACGTGAAAAAGCTTTGCGCAAGGTTTTTTCAGATTCTTGAAGCTTGTTGAGCCTGAACTGCACCCACCCCAAGCTATCCATAATGAAAGGGTCATCTGGCAATAGCACGATTGCTTTTTGAATCAGCTCATAGGCTTCAGAAAAACGATCCGTTCTGTCCGCTAAGGAATATCCCAGTGCATTGAGGGCATGAGCATGGTCAGGTTTGAGTGCAATGATTTTACGCAAATCCGCTTCTAGCAATTTAAAGCGATTGAGCTTGTCTGCCACCATAGCTCGGTCATATAAGAGATCAACCGAATCAGGCACTTTTTCCAAACCCATGGTGAGCGCATCGTAGGCACCTTGATAGTCTTTGCTATCGTTTAGCAACTGAGCATCTGCTTGGATCAATAAAACTTTTTGTTGGGGAGTGTCTGCTGGTAAGTCGTGTAAGAGATCTCTGGCTTCCTTAAGATGCTTTTGCTTAGCAAGCATAGCGGCCACACGCAAACGTGATGGCACATATTGATCCCCTTTCTCCACTTTGCTGTACCACTCAATAGCTCCAGCCCAATCTTGCAGCTCCTCACGGATTTGGCCAAGGTAATAGCGTGCCGTGTCGGGCTCACGGTATCCAAAAGCCAGCACGTTCTTCATATGCAATTCAGCTTTTGGAAAATCCTTAAGTTCCATCGACAGCAAGCCAACGGCAAGCGACATTTCTGGGTTGCCAGGCGCGTTCTTTAAAAGAATTTCAAATTGCTCGCGTGCGCTGTCGTAAGCCTTTTCGTCCACCAACAATCTGGCATACATTAAGCGCACATCTTGAGATTTCGGGTATTTCTCTAAGAAGCTGCGATAAAACAAGAGCAGTGCTTGTGGGTTTTTTCCTGCTTGAAGCATCTGCGCTTGAAGCAAGGCCGCGGGCTCCCAACCTGGACGATTTTTTTCGGCTTGCTGCAAAGCTGTTTTGGCAAGTTCGTTTTGATTGGCATCCATTGCCGCCAGGGCAACAGCATAGTAAGCCTCAGGTACAGTGTTATAAGGTTTGGCTAAGGCTGAAACCACTTCCAAAACCGCTGCTTTATCAGTCTGACGGCCTAAGAGACTATGCAAGTTCATAAATAAGTTACCCACCTGCATACCCGACTTTGCGAACATTTTATCCAAATAGGGTCGGGCCTCAGACAGCTTTCCTTCCCCTACCAATAAACCCGTTACTGTTTGCCGCGCGCGATCAGACTGAGGGTCCTGCTCTGACCATAGCTTAGAGGCCTCTAGCGCTGACTTTGCGTTCTGTGCAAATAATGCTACTTCTGTGGCACGTTGCGAGATGCGTGGGTCTTTGGTGTTGCGCGCGAGCTCAAGATAGGTGTTCACTGCAAGATTCAGGCGATTGCGTTGCCCTGCAACTTCAGCAAGCATGACTTGATAGAAAACCTTAGCTGAAAGTTCTTGGGGTGGAAGAGAACCAGGAGAAGGTTTCTCTTCTGACATGTCTTCCATCGAAGGGTCAACATTCTCTGCTTTCACCGATTGGAATGGAAACGCACAAAGAAATGCCAGGGACATGATGACTGACAAACGCAGAGACTGAAACTTAAGTCTTTGAAAAAACATGGATAATGAACCTATTTTAGTGACTGAGGGCGCGTTGAATAAGCGTTCTTATTGACTAGACCTTTGGGGATCGCAGTAGTTCTGTGGTTAAGTTAAAGCAAATCACATAAATTGGCGAATTATCTATGCCCGAACTCCCAGAAGTTGAAACAACTTGCCGAAGTATTAGTGCTTGGGCCTTAGGCCGCCAGATTGATACTGTCGTTTGTCGACGCATGCATCTTAGGCTTCCTATTCCCGAAGACTTGGATGAGAGATTGCGCCATCAGTCACTTCTGGCCGTTTTTCGGCGCGCTAAATATGTATTACTCAAATTTGATCAAGACACCTTGCTAATTCACTTAGGTATGAGCGGATCATTGCGACGGGCCGAACCCCATACCCCTCTAAAAAAACACGATCACGTTGATTTTATATTTGATGCAGGCACGGTGATCTTGCGTTACCACGACCCGCGGCGATTTGGCTTGATTGTTTGGGCTGGGCAAGACTACCAAAACCATCCATTACTGGCCAAGCTTGGAATTGAACCCCTTCATCCGGGGTTTACTGGTAAGTGGCTTTACCAATCCACGCGCAATCGAGAAACCAACATTAAGCTATTCCTGATGGATGCGCATCAACTTGTGGGGGTGGGCAATATTTATGCTTCAGAGGCGCTCTTTCGTGCTGGTATTCACCCCATCACTGCCGCGGGCAAGCTCTCCAAAACCCGTTGCGAGCGCTTGTGTTTATGTGTGAAGGAAACCTTAGAAGAAGCGCTCAGTTCCGGAGGAAGTACATTAAGAGACTATGTGGACGGCACCGGTAACCCCGGAGCTTTTCAACTTGAACTAAAAGTATATGGCCGCACCGATCAACCCTGCCTGCGCTGTGGCACCCTGATCAGACAAATAAAGCAAGGACAACGCTCTACGTTTTATTGCCCGAAATGTCAGCGCTAAGCGCCATCAAATGCTGATATTTTAGTTGTAACTGCTCCCGAGTCTCTGGGCGTTCGGGATCAAGAGGGATACACTCTACAGGACAGACTTCAACGCATTGAGGGTGATCAAAATGCCCTACGCATTCGGTGCATTTTGTGGGGTCAATGAGATAGTAGTCTGGGCCCAAGTAGATCGCGTTGTTGGGGCACTCAGGCTCGCACACATCACAATTAATGCACTCATCGGTGATCATTAAAGCCATGTCCGACCCCGACTAGGCTTGTTTACGTTCTGCAACACGCGCTTTGATTCGTTCAGCAACAAGTGGTGGAACAAAGCTACTGACATCTCCGCCTAAACTAGCAATTTCACGAATGATGGTGGATGAGATGAACATGTACTGGTCTGAGGGCGTGACGAACAAAGTTTCTACTGCTGGATTCAACTGCCGATTCATCCCCGCCATTTGAAACTCAAACTCAAAGTCTGATACGGCGCGAAGCCCGCGCAAAATTGCATCGGCTTTTACTGACCTTAAAAACTCGGCCAATAGCCCGGAAAACCCCATTACTTCCACATTGGGATAGATGCGCACAATTTCCTTAGCCATCTCACTACGTTCATCTAAAGAAAAAAAGGGCTTCTTTGCCTGGCTATCCGCCACTGCCACAATCACGCGATCAAACAAACGGGAAGCCCTTCGCACTACATCAAGATGTCCAAGCGTCATGGGGTCAAACGTTCCTGGGTAAACGGCAAGAGTCACAGTAAAAAGGCTCCTTTGTTCTTCATCGCTAGATTGGATTTACAGTTTTTCTGGGTGCGGTTGCAATAATTGGTAATAGACCTGGCCGGCCTTCGCTGCACGAAATACGTTCCATCCCAATATTTCGGTTACAGGTGAGGGCGTTTCTAGATACACCATACCGGATGCTTTAATGCAGGTCGATACTGCCTGCAACAAGGCCTCTACCCCCGGATCTGAGAAAGGGGGGTCGGCCAGAATCAAATCAAAACGTTCACGCGATGTTTTCGGCCATTCACGCGCATTAGCTTTGATAATTTGTACTTGCGACAACTTTAAGTTGGCACGGTTTTTATCAAGTTGATTCAGCACCTGTGGGTGCTGCTCAATCATCACGACTTTTCCTGCACCTCTAGAGGCCGCTTCAAAACCCAATGCACCACTGCCAGAGAATAAATCTAACACAGCCCAATCTGTTAGATCTTGCCCGAGCCAATTAAATAAAGTTTCACGCACACGATTAGGACTAGGGCGCACCCCTACAACCTCACAAACCTGTATCACTCGCCGTTTGTGGCTTCCCCCGATAATGCGTACTTCACCCATTTTGGGCCTTGGCAATAGCTTGGAGTCGTAAGACAGAATATGGGCGCATAGCAACTGATAGAATTAGGGTTTAGATATTTCAAATGATTCAAGTCGGATATTACCGTTGACGAACCCAAACCATGTTTAGTTTTTTTCGGTCGCGTGCAGATCAGGACAAAAATCGGGAGCAGTCACCCGACCCTATTGTTCTAGCCGCAGAGAACGCAAGCGCAGAGGCGTTGAATGCAGAACAAAAAAGCTGGCTGCAAAAACTACGCTCGGGTTTAGCGCGGACCCGTGAACGAATTGGCTCCGGCCTAGGGGGCTTATTTCAAAGTGGCGGGCGTATTGATGAAGGATGGTTTGAAGCCCTAGAAGAATCCTTGCTGATGGCCGACGTAGGCGTGACCGCCTCGCGCAAGCTCATTACTCAGTTACGCCATGCCGCTAAGCAAGAGGCAATCACTGATGCGAGCGCTCTTAAAAGCAGATTAATTGATGCCATTACCGAACTGTTAAACCCGCTAGAACGCACGATCGTTCTTCGAGAAACGGCCCCAACGGTGATTCTATTTGTTGGTGTAAATGGGGCTGGAAAAACAACCAGCATCGGCAAGTTGGCGCAACACCTTTTAATGAGCAATGAAAGCGTCATGCTAGCGGCCGGCGATACCTTCCGTGCGGCAGCTGTAGAGCAACTTAAAACTTGGGGTGAACGCAATCAGGTACCGGTCATCAGCCAATTGCAAGGAGACTCTGCTGCCGTTATTTTTGATGGTATTCAGTCGGCTAAGGCAAAAGCAATCAGTGTGCTACTCGCCGATACGGCAGGTCGTTTACCTACGCAGCTTCATCTAATGGAAGAACTCAAAAAAGTGAAACGGGTAGCTGGTAAAGCTCTGGAAGGCGCACCCCACGAGATTTTTTTAGTACTTGATGCCAATACCGGTCAAAACGCGCTTTCTCAAGTCAGGGCCTTTGATGATGCGCTTGGCCTAACTGGTTTAATCGTGACCAAGCTAGATGGCACCGCGAAGGGCGGGGTGCTCGCCGCAATTGCAGCTGATAGGCCTGTTCCTGTTTGCTTTATTGGCGTGGGCGAAACCCTTACTGATTTGAAGCCCTTTAGGGCAAGAGATTTTGCGGAGGCCTTAATTGACTGATACCGTTCCCATGATAGAAATGAACGCCCTAACTAGGCGCTACCCTGACGGAAGGGAAGCACTCCATGGGATCGATTTACGGATCGAAGCCGGAGAAATGCTTTTCCTCGGCGGCCCTTCGGGGGCAGGTAAAACCACCCTTCTACGCTTGATTGCAGGCATAGACCGCCCATCTGGCGGAGAAATAAAATTAAATGGGCAGTTGCTAAACCGTCTGAGTGCTGCTGCGCTAGAAGCATTACGAAAAAACATCGGGATGGTGTTTCAAGAACACAAATTGCTCATGGATCGCACTGTTGAACAAAACGCAGCACTACCCCTACAAATTCAGGGCTTAGCCAGCGCAGAAATTCAAAAGCGTGTGGCAGCCGCGTTAGAAAGAGTGGGGTTAGGCGGAAGAGCGAGCGACTCACCGCTCGCATTATCTGGCGGAGAACGTCAACGACTCTGTATTGCCCGCGCGCTCGTTGGGAAACCTGCTTTAATCGTAGCGGATGAGCCAACCGGCAATTTGGATGCCGAATATGGCGAAGCCATCTTGACGCTATTCCGCTCATTTAATTTGTCTGGCGTAACCCTCGTGATCGCCACACACGATGAACGCCTCGTTCAAAGCCTAGAAGGCCGCTTAGTGCATCTAGATCAAGGCAGAATCATCAGTGATGGGAGGACGCACGTATGAGAGGCTTTGCAGAAAGACATGTCCATGCTATCGCATCTGCAACCCGACGTTTGATCGCTGAACCCCTGACGCATTGCCTGACAATTTTGGTGATTGCTCTATCGTTGGCAGTCCCTTCTTCCCTTTATCGTATCATTTCAGATGCGGCTTCCATGGCAAAGGGGCAAGCAGGTCCACCCGCTATCACTGTATTTTTACGCACCACAGTCAGTCAGGATCAAGTTACCAAGCTTAGTGAATCCCTCAAACATCATCAGAATATAGCGATGATTGATTTTGTTAGCCCTGAGCAAGGTTTAAAGGAATTACAACAGCGTCTGGGCACTGATGATGTGTTGACAGGTTTAGACCATAACCCCCTTCCCCCTGCTCTCATCGTACATGCTTCCTCTACTGACCCAGCCATTCTTTTAGCCTTGCAAAAAGAGATCGCTGCATCATCGCTCGTTGATCAAGCAAAGTTAGATGCAGATTGGGCACGCCGACTTCACGCCATGACCCATCTCTTAGAAGAGGCGATCTTTGCCCTGGCGCTAATTTTTGCTGCTGCCGTGGTCATCGTGGTGATGAATACAGTAAGGCTTCAAGTTACTGCGGCACGTGAAGAAATAGAAGTGTGCAAACTGATGGGGGCCAGTGATGCTTTTGTTCGCCGACCTTTTATTTATTTCGGCATGCTTCAAATGCTTTTAGGCGGCTGTGTTGCTTTTGGCATCACTGAGTTAGCCAGGCTGGGTTTTAATACCCTAAGCACTGAATGGCTTAAGCCCTATGGCTTAAGCTTTGAAGTTCAACCTTTTCATGGAGCAGAAGCCTTAATAGGTTTGCTTTTAGCTCTCGTTTTAGGTTGGTTTGCCGCATCGAGCGCTGTATCGAGCTTTTTGTCCCGCTTGCGCCCGCGCTGAACCTATTTGATCTTTAACCTCGTCTATTGAACTTATCCAAGGTATTGGCACTCATATACCGAGAGTGCTAACATAAGCGCATGGAGGTTTCTATGACCACAATGACCCTTCCCGTCCCTTCGCTAACTGGAGCCAGTAGCCTAGAAAGCTACATTCAGTCTGTTAACCGTATGCCGATGCTCACGGCTGAGGAAGAATTTGCCTTGGGTGAACGTCTGCGTATTCATGGCGATCTTGAAGCCGCACAGAAATTAGTCCTTTCTCACTTACGGTTGGTGGTTTCTATTTCTAGGCAATACGTTGGATATGGCTTACCCCAGGCTGATCTTATTCAAGAGGGCAACATAGGCCTGATGAAGGCAGTGCGCCGCTTTGATGCCACCCGAGGGGTCAGACTTGTTTCTTTTGCAGTGCATTGGATCCGCGCTGAAATGCATGAGTATGTTGTTCGCAACTGGCGCATGGTGAAGATTGCAACCACAAAAGCTCAACGCAAGCTATTCTTCAATCTGCGCAGCATGAAGACTCGGACTGGCGGGTTAAGTGAATGTGACACCCACGAATTTGCAAAGACCCTAGGTGTTAAACCTGAGGAAGTGCGTGAGATGGAAATGCGCCTTTCAGGCGGAGATGTTTCATTGGAAGGCGGGCCAGAAGATGAGGATCAAGCCTACCTGAGTCCCCTAGCCTATTTGGCTGACGAGGGTGCTGAACCCTCTGATATTCTTGAAAATGCCCAAATGGGATTGTTAGAAACCGAAGGCTTACAGTCTGCTCTCGCTGACCTCGATGCCAGAAGCCGGCGGATTGTAGAAGCCCGTTGGTTAAAAGAAGATGGGGGCCTCACTCTGCATGACTTGGCAGATGAATTTCAGGTATCTGCTGAGCGCATTCGACAAATTGAGCAAAAAGCCTTAGCCACACTCAAAAAGACGCTAGTCTCAGCTTAAACTAAGCTTTCTTCCTTACTCGCTCGCGTGTCTTAGTGCGGATGAGTAAAGCTGGTAGTACACAACATCACCAAGTGCCCGCAGCAGCAACGATATACCCTAAATCCTCTGCAATATCTTTTGCGGAGGTTTCTGGGGCGTACATCAGCCTAGCCCGACCTTCCTTGTCCATTAAATAAATAAAACCACTGTGTTCAAACATTTTGGAGTTTTTTGATGACTGTTGGACATAGACCTTAAAGTCTTTTGCTGCGGCATCTACTTCAGCTTGTGAGCCTGTTAGCCCAATTACATGAGATCCAAATGGTTTGAGGTAGTTTTTAAGGACTTCTACCGTATCCGTTTCAGGATCAACGGTAATAAACAAGATATCTATGGGTTGCTTAGCCAATGTCTCCGGCGGTACAAGATCCAATGCAGCCTGCATTCTTTGCAAGGTTGCGGGGCAGATATCTGGGCACTGTGTAAATCCAAAATAGATTAACTGCAGATGGCCTTTGTAATCCTTGGCTTGCCGTGGCTGGCCCGATTGGTCTGTTAATAGCCAGTTTTTGCCGTAGGTTACCCCATTTATATCTGCGCCATGAAACGGGATGGGTTTGTTTTGACATGCCACCAGGGCTAGAACGCAAAGACTAGCAAACAGGTAAAGCCGAATTTTCTGAGCAAACGGGATCATGGCGCACTTAAAGTGTAGGGTGAATATAGTGATCGATCAGCATTACAGCAAACAGCAGCATCAGATACCAAATAGACCAAGCAAAAGTGGCTTTACCTATTGCATCGGTATAGTGCTTCCAAACCATCCATGCGTAGTAAACGAAGATCCCATCAAGGACGATTGCACCAATGAGATAGATCAAACCGCACAAACCTGAAGCAACGGGCAGCAAACTCGCAGCAACCATGATCAAGGTGTACAAAAATACATGCAAGCGAGTGAAATCTTCACCATGCGTTACGGGAAGCATGGGGATGCCCGCTTTGGCGTATTCTTTTTTTCTATACAGCGCCAAAGCCCAGAAATGCGGCGGTGTCCAAACAAAAATAATCAAAAAAAGAAGTAAAGCATCAGCGCTGACTTCTCCGGTTACCGCAGCCCAACCCAAGACGGGGGGCATTGCACCAGAAGCGCCACCAATCACAATATTTTGAGGGGTAGCTGGCTTAAGGAGTACTGTGTAAATAATGGCATAGCCCACAAAAGTTCCGAGGGTTAGCCACATGGTTAAGGCATTAACTTGGGTATACAGTAGGGCCATTCCAATTCCCCCTGTAATTGCTGCAAGAATCAGTACTTGGCTTGACTCAATGGTTCCACGCGCTGTGCCGCGATCTCGCGTTCTAGCCATCATGGCGTCAACCTGTTGCTCAACTAAGCAATTAATTGCCGCTGCTGCGGCAGCCACCAAGAAAATCCCAAGGGTTCCAGCAACTAAAATGACTGGATTGACCATACCGGGAACAGCTAAAAACATCCCAATCACTGCCGTAAAAACAATGAGTGCCACCACCCTGGGTTTGCACAATTGTATAAATTGGCGAAGGATACCTTCGGTGACGGGAAGAACTTGGGTTTCCATCTTTAATCCATTCTTGAAGAAACAGGTCTGGTACGCACTGCGGTATTGATAACGACCAAAGCAAACAGCAAGATTGCTGCGCCGCCATTATGCATCACAGCGAGAGGCAGGGGCAGTTGCCAGAAAATCAAACTAATGCCGATTGCAAGTTGAATGCTTAAGGCGAGCAGCATGCCAATTCCATACTTGTGTAGACCCGGCGCACGAAGAAGGACCAAGCCCAGAGCCAGTAAAATTAAGCCCACCGTGGCTGCTCCCATCCGATGTATCCAATGAATTGCCGTCAAGGCTGACTGGCTGAGTACTTGCCCATCTGCGGTATAACCAAGTTCACGGAAGAGATGAAACCCATGCTCAAAATCAGCATCTGGCACCCATTGCCCCTGACATTGCGGAAAGTCTGAGCAAGCCAGCGCCGCATAATTTGTGCTAGTCCACGCCCCTAAAGCGATCTGGCAAGCTAAAGCGACCAGGGCCACCAATGCAAAAGTTTTGACTGCGCTGGTGACGGGTGGGCCTTCAGCAATATGTGTTTGACGTAATGCCATCACGGTAAGAAGTGCAAAAGTTGTCATTCCCCCAATGAGGTGAAGGCTCACAATGACCGGTTTTAGAAGCAGCGTGACCGTCCACATTCCTAGCATCCCTTGGAATATCACCACCCCAACCAGTGCCGTAGGCAGCCACGGAATTGTTCCAGGTGTCCTTTGGCGCCAAGCGAGTACCGACAAAATTACGATCAGAAAACCCAAACCAGTCGCAAAGTAACGATGAATCATCTCTAGCCAAGCCTTGTATGGCTCGACAGGTTTTCCTGGAAAATGGCTTTCGGCCTTAGCAATGTCTGCTGCGGCTTCAGGAACGCCCAGATGGCCGTAACAGCCAGGCCAATCAGGACAACCCAAGCCCGCGTCGTTTAAACGAACATAGGCGCCTAGAATTACAATACCTAAGGCTAACGCTGCTGCAATGCTTGCTAGATTTTTAAACATTCGTAACAGTCCTTCTTTATCCAATCTGAGAGGCTTTGAGAAGCCTCTCCATGTCTTTCAGAATCCCTTTTAGTTCAGGGTTGGCGGGGTAGCGCAGAACAACATTGCCAAGTGGATCAACGATCCAGATATGATCCTTGGGGTTGCCCTTTTCTGAGCCTAATGAATCGCTTAGTTTGCTATCGTGAAGGTGTAGCCAGTGGGTTCCTTGGTATTGACGTGTAATTTCTTGGCGAAGGTTGCCTTCCCCTTCAATCAATAACACGCGCTCTACCCGATCATCATCGTGACCCAGTGCTGCGCGGACTTGGCGTAAGGCATAGAGTTTTGCCTCGCAAGTTTGCGTGCAATCTGCACTATCCTCTGCCACGATTAGCCATTTCCCCTTCAGAGTGGCAAGGGAAGTTTCTTTACCTGTTTCATCTTGCACAACGACTTCAGGTAAAGGGTGAACATCGATTAATGTTCCATAGTTTTTTCCGCCTACGGGGTGGACAAGAAAATACCAGATATAGGACATCACAACTGGTGCGGCGAAAATCAATATCATCAGTATCAACTGAATTTTTGCTGAACCGGATTGACCTTTGTTTTTTCGATGCGCCGACTGGTATGGATGACGATTAGATTGTTTCATTATTTGACCACTGACTTTTTAATAAAAGTAAAGTAAAGGTATAGGCAGGTGGTGGTGAAAGCGAGCGCAAACCACTGAAAAGCATAACCACGATGTGTATCTATCCCCAGATCGGGTTGATCCACAACCGCTTTGAGACCTGGAGCAGGTTGATTTAGGTTCAGTATCCATGGCGCAATCTCATATCCCATTTCTTTGGAGTACGCTTCAGGCTTAAAGTTTTGCCAGATGTTTCCTTGAACTGTATCTTTGGATAATTCAAAAAAACGTGTTTTGCCCAAAGTTAATCCCCCATCTACTTGCTCTATTTCTGGTGGTACAGACACTTCAGGGACGCGCGCGTTCAAGGAATTTTTTTTAAAAAAACCGCGGTTAACCATCCAAATCTTGTTATTAACTTTAAGTGGGGTCAGCACGTAGTACCCTATCTCATCGCCTAGAGAGCGGTTATCAATCAAAATTTGACCTTCGGGCAGATAGTGTCCCGAAGCCTTAGCACGTCGATATTTAAAATCTTCAGTCCTAATTTCAGCCTCTGTTAATGTATTCAAATTCAGAGGATTCATTGCAACCCTTGCCTCTAGGGTACGTTGAAGTGCATATTTTTCGGCTGCTCGGTTTAGCTGCCAGTTACCCAATACCAAGCCCGCCACAACCACAACAAAAGCGGCTAGTGTTGGAAGCCATCTCAACGGTTTATAGACGGGAACAAGGGGCGGCGTCATGCTGTCTGAATTGAGCTCATCGTTAAGGGTTGTTTTATGCGTATTGTTGTTTTGATTTTTCTGCTTTGCATCATTGCTAGCCTAGGTAGCGCCTTTTACTATGTTCTTACAGAAAAAGGCGGCAGCAAGCGTGCTTTAAAAGCACTCACTCTGCGAGTGGGTTTATCTGTCACCTTATTTTTGGTTCTGATGCTGGGTTTTCACTTCGGGTTTTTGCCCAACCGGCATCTTTGATCATCCCTCAAAAAACAAACCCGGGCCGCCGTATTGCGTTACCCGGGTCTGTGAGTGTTTCACTCATAAGCCAGACAGCTCGAATTGCTGAATGATGTTGGTGCGAAGTATCCGAATCGAATTAAATGGGACTGAGTTACATCCAGTAAACAAATATAAACAAGCCCAACCAAACCACATCAACAAAGTGCCAGTACCAGGCCACTGCTTCAAAGGCAAAATGATGTTCTGGAGTGAAATGGCCTTTACCACAACGTGCCAGGATGACGATCAGCATCAAGGTACCCAATGTAACGTGAAATCCATGGAATCCAGTTAGTAGGAAAAAAGTAGCGCCGTAAACACCAGTAGAAAGTGAAAACGCTGCCTCACCATACTCAGTTGCTTGAAAAAACAAAAAGGTCAGACCCAAAGCAATGGTTGCTGCCATTCCAATTAAGAGCTGAGTACGTTTGTTTTCCATGAGAGCATGATGTGCCCAAGTAAGCGTTACACCCGAAGTGAGCAATAGAAGCGTATTAATTGCTGGTAAACCCCAAGCTTCCATCGGCTTGAAAGCTTCGGTCAAATAGGGGCCTTCACTTGGCCAACCAGGTTTAAATCCAGGCCAAATCAATTGATTATCGAGATCACCTAGGACGGGAACAGACATTTGTCTTGCGTAAAAGAGCGCACCAAAAAATGCAGCAAAGAACATCACCTCGGAGAAAATAAACCATCCCATTGCCCAACGAAATGAGGCGTCAACTTGCGAATTATATTTACCGCTGACACTTTCGTGAATGACGTTACCGAACCAACCGAAGAGCATGTAAGTTAAAACTGCAAAACCAGATGCGAGGAATACTAAGCCGGGTGTTTTACCCCAATGCAACAAGCTGACCATGCCAATCGCCAACAGAAATAAGGCGGTTGAACCTACTACAGGCCATTTGGATGGGGCCGGGACGTAATACACGTCGTGCGCTGTGCTCATTTGAATCTCCCACGAGTCTTGAAAGTCAAAGTGTTGATGTTTTGATATTTGAATTCAATAAAACCAATCTTGAAACCGATTTGCATCTATGCTTTTTGCGTCACAAAGTAAACTAAAGTCACGAGTGAGGCAATGAACAGAAGCGTGCAGGCTATACCTGCAAAAATTACCTGACCTATCGTTAACTTCGTAATATCAGTTTGATACTCAGAATCCTTTCGAATACCAAGAAAACTCCAAAGCACCGCTACGAATGCCCTACCTAAAGAGAGTTTAGAACTCATTTGCTCCCGGCCTCAGCAGTGACATCAAAAAAAGTGTATGAAAGCGAGATGCGCTGAATATCAGCGGGCAACCCTGGCTCTACTACAAAAATTACCTGCATATCTCTAGACTCACCCGGCGCAAACGTTTGTTGGTCAAAGCAAAAACATTGCAGCTTTTTAAAAAACGGTGCGGCCTCGGTAGGCGCATAACTAGGTACTGCTTGGCCAATAATTTTGCGCCCTGTATTGTTCACTACCCTATAGTTCACCACGGTTTGTTGACCTGGGTGAACCTGAACGATCTTATCCAATGCTTCAAACGACCAATTCAACCAATTGCTATTAGATGCTACAAATTCAACTGTAACAGTTCTTGCCATATCCACTTCGCCGCTTGCCTTCTGAGCAACGATCCGGCTTTGACTGATTCCTGTGGCCTCACAAATCTGCCTGTAGAAGGGCACCAAGGCCAAACCAAACCCTCCCATAATCAAAGCAATGATCACGAGTTTTTTTGCTAGCACTGCATTTTTTACGGCAATCGAGGTATCCATTCGAAGACTAAAAAAACAAGCCAGTGACCGTCGCCATAAAAAAACCTGCCGCTATCAAGCCCAGCATCATCGCGGTGATGAACTTATTACCTTTGTGTTGCCTTGTAGCTGATACTTCTTGTTGCTGATCCATATTTTGCAAGAACGGGATTCAGCTCAATGCTAAACCCCGTTTTATTCCTTTCTTAGTCAATCACTCAGTGAAAGGCTGGAGGCGTTTCAAAGGTGTGGTAGGGGGCAGGCGAAGGAACGGTCCATTCTAGACCTTCAGCGCCTTCCCATGATTTAGCTTCTGCTTTTACACCACCACGAATACATTTGATGATGACGTAAAGGAAAAGTAGCTGGCTAAAACCCAACAAGAATGCACCCACGGATGAGATCTGATTGAACTCAGTAAATTGAGGTGCATAGTCAGGAATACGGCGGGGCATACCTGCCAAACCCAAGAAGTGTTGCGGGAAGAAAGTAATGTTGAAGGAAATTGCAGTCAACCAGAAATGCACCTTACCCAACTTCTCGTCATACATGTGACCGGTCCACTTGGGCAACCAGTAATAAGCTCCACCCATGATCGAGAAGATCGCACCGGAGAACAATACGTAATGGAAATGCGCCACAACATAGTAGGTATTGTGCAAAGTGATATCAACTGGAGTAATGGCAAGAACCAAGCCGCTAAACCCACCAATCGTGAACAAGGACACGAAGGCCACTGCAAATAACATGGGAGTCTCGAAGGTCATCGACCCTTTCCACATGGTAGCAATCCAGTTAAACACCTTAACTCCAGTGGGAACTGCAATCAACATCGTGGCATACATGAAGAACAAATTACCAGCTGCAGGCATTCCCACAGTAAACATGTGGTGCCCCCAAACGATAAATGAAAGCAAAGCAATGGATGAGGTTGCGTACACCATCGAAGCATAGCCAAACAAAGGCTTGCGTGCGAAAGTGGGGATGATGTGCGAAATGATACCAAATGCAGGCAAGATCATGATGTACACCTCTGGATGTCCGAAGAACCAGAAAATGTGCATGAACATCGTGGGGTCACCACCACCTGCTGCATTAAAGAAATGGGTACCGAAATGGCGATCCGTCAACAACATGGTCACTGCACCAGCCAACACAGGCATCACAGCAATTAACAGATAAGCCGTAATCAACCATGTCCATACAAACATGGGCATACGCATCAAGGTCATGCCTGGAGCACGCATGTTCAAAATGGTCGTCACAATGTTGATTGAACCCATAATGGATGAAGCGCCCATAATGTGAACAGCCAAAATCGTCATATCAACGGATATACCGCCTTGAATAGATAGGGGGGGATAGAGGGTCCATCCGGAACCAGCCGCACCACCAGGAACCAGAAAGGAACCAACCAACAATAACGCTGCTGGAGGCATCAACCAAAAACTCCAGTTATTCATGCGTGCAAAAGCCATGTCAGATGCACCCACCATTAGAGGGATCTGCCAATTGGCAAAACCTACAAATGCTGGCATTACCGCACCAAAAATCATCACCAAAGCATGAATTGTAGTGAGCTGATTAAACACGTCCGGGTTCACGATTTGAATACCAGGCTGGAATAGCTCAGCACGAATCACAAGGGCCATAAATCCGCCCACGAAAAACATGATTAAGCTAAACCAAAGGTACATCGAACCGATGTCTTTATGGTTTGTGGTGAAAAAATAGCGCGCAAGACCAGTCGGATGATGGCCGTGATCGTCGTGGGCGTGGTCGTGAGTGGCTTCCATCGCGTTCTCCGTCAATCTAATTTTAAAGGGTTAATAGAATTCTGCTCACCGAGCTACAGGGTCAGCCAGACTAACTTTGTCGTGGCTTTCTGCTGCTGCTTGCTTGGCTTTCTGCTCTTTAACCCATAATGCGTAGTCTTCAGCTGATTTAGCTTCTACTACGATGGGCATGTAACCGTGTTCTTTTCCACAAATCTGACTGCATTGTCCGCGGAATACACCTGGTTCATTTGCCTCGAACCATGAATCTTTGATGAAACCTGGAATGCCATATTGGTTTACACCTAGTTGAGGCACATACCAACCATGAATGACATCGTTTGCAGTAATAAGAAGACGTATTTTCTTGCCAACCGGGACCACGACATTGTTGTCTGTTTCAAGCAAATAGTGCTCATTAGTAGCTTTGCCATGTTGCTCGGAAGAACCAATCTGGTCGCGAGGCGTAGATAGAACGCTATAGAACTTCACTCCATCATTGAGGTATTCATACTGCCACATCCACTGATAAGCAGTAACTTTAATGGTCATGTCTGGGTTGGACGCATCTTTCATTGCCAATACAGTTTGGGTTGCTGGCCAAGCCATAAATCCCAAAATTAAAAAAGGAATCAACGTCCAAATGATTTCAATGGTGGTGTTCTCATGGAAATGGGCAGCTACGGCTCCTTTGGATTTGCGATGCGCAAATACCGAATAGAACATCACACCAAAAACCACAACGAAAATAGCCAAACACACCCAGAGAATCTCCATGTGCAAACCATAAATTTGGTCAGAGATTGGGGAGTGAGGTGTAGGAATATTCACGTCATAGTTTGCTACAGCCAGAATGGGCAGAGTGCTGAGTGCCGTTCCGGCGATCTGTCGTAGTGTCTTTTTCATATTAAGGCTCACAGGTCTAGAAACTCAAATTTTGTACTTTAACTAAGCCATGCAATGCCACTGCAAGCTTAGCTCTATCTTCATCCATCATCATCTGCCCGACTCGGAACTCTGCCCCGTGCGATCGAACAGCCAATTCAACTCTGCATCCACGTGTTCGGCACAGCAAGGTACACCAATGTGTATTCCATGAGCGCTCATTTAGCTTCGCTCTAATGAATAACTCGTGCCTCAACTCTGTGCCATGCACTGTAATGCGTTCATAGTCGCCATCATGCCAAGCAAGCCAACGAAACCCTAGAAACAGCACCAAGATTTCAAGCCCCGCGTAAGGCAAAACGGGCCATGCTCCAAAAATCAATGTAATCCCCAAGCTGACAGAGAACGTTGTGCCCCCTATCAAAATTAGCGCCAACTTCCTACCTATCAGACTCAATGACCGGTTACGAAGGATCTCAATGGAGAACTCTTCTGGTTCTCTTTGCATGTCTCGCTAATCCTGTTTTGTGTGCTTTCGCACTATCAGCTTGCGAAAGATATCATGCCCTTTTCTGCCTGAGCAAGATCAAAGGTTGCAATAAGCGATTAAAAACCTCACGTCATGCTGGTGGGCAACAGGTCGTGAACCCGCTTCATTGCTGATAAAACGGATATTTAAGGCATATTTATTTGCACTTAATTCTGGTACGCACGCCAATTCCTTATCTAGCTTAATTCTCAGCATTTGCGCTGGGCGCGCCATGGGCATTTGCTGAAATTGACCATTCACCGCTATTTGCTCGAAATCCGTTCCGCTATCACGTAACATTCTAAGGACTGAACGCATCGCAAGCCGAACACTCTCCAGCGGTTCTTGCCATGCTTTGAGTTGGCCTTCGCGCAGAAGTGAGGGTTGCTGCAGCCAATGGTGTAGGCCAGGAAGATCAAAGGGGCAAGTACCGCCTGGAATGTTGAAGCGACTGCGTATTGTCATTAACCAATCGTTATCCCGCAGATGCTGACCAAACTTGCCATGAGATGCATGCAGCGCCTTAGCTGCGTCTTGGGTTTCCACAATCGCTTCCTCTAAAACTTCTCCAGAAACTTTGGGGTTGTCCCTGAGCGACTCAAGCATTTGTCTTTGTCGGTCTAGCTCGAGTAGCAAATCTGTTTTAACGTCGGCTCGGGAGCCCGCCTCGAGCAGCTCAAACAGACGCGCCAACGCCACTTCGTGGTCACGAGCCGTTTCCCGGTCGGTAAATAGTCGAACACGATCAAACATGTCCTCTAGTCGCAACCAAGTTCTAACTTTTTCGTTTAGCGGGAATTCGTAGCTGATCAATGCAGTTTGCCTTTTTGTCCCTTATTGTTGCAGGGCTCGATCTATTTTGACAGACATAAACTGTCAAGTGCTTTCTTAAAATGCAAATAAATCCTGGTAGCGACGATTTACCGCCCCGACCTGCTCAGTCAACGCATCTAAATCTCCATCATTTTGAATCACTTCATCCGCAATCGACAAACGCTCTGTTCTACTTGCTTGGGCTTGAATAATACCCTCTAAAATTTCTGGACTGATGCCTTGTCGCTGGAGTGCTCGCGATTGCTGGATTTCTTCTTTGCAGTCCACTACCAAGATGCGATCTACACGTTCTCTGAAAAACCGGGATTCATAAAGTAATGGAACCACGACCATGACATAATTGGATCGGGCTTGAGCAATTTTATGCTCCACTGCTTCCCGAATGAGGGGATGCATAATGTTTTCAAGTTGCTTTCGATGTTCGGGGATTTTAAATACGTCTGCTCGCATCCGTGCTCTATCCAGAGCCCCATGCACTTCTACGAAGTCTTCCCCAAAGGTTTCGATAATTGCGGGAATTGCTGCCCCCCCGGGGCCAGTGATCAAATGCGCAAGGTGATCCGTATCAATAATATCAATCCCAAGTGCCAAAAATAATTCAGCAACAGTGGATTTTCCTGAGGCTATTCCCCCTGTCAACCCGATGACAGGAACGGTTAAACGGCCAGATAAAGAGGGTGCGCTCAAGAGACTAATACTCCAGATAAAAAAGGAAAGAACAGCATGATGAGCCCGCTGAGAGCTAAAAAGGGGCCAAAGGGTATGGGGGTTTGACGGGTAAATCCAGCCAAAATCATCCCTAACAAACCATACCCTGCCCCAGCAAGTGATGCAAATAGCAAAAGCGCAGGCACAGACTGCCATCCTAACCAGGCGCCCAAGGCAGCCAAGAGCTTAAAATCTCCTTGTCCTATGCCTTCCTTGCCCGTGCTTAAACGAAATAACCAATACAAAATCCATAACGACAAATAACCCCAGACCGCCCCCCAAAAGGCTAATTCAAAGGACACAAAACCGCCCCATGCATTCACAATTAGGCCCAACCAAAGCAGAGGCTGAGTGAGCGTGTCGGGAAGGAAAAGCGTGTCGATATCGATAAAAGTAAGAGCAATCAGGGCCCAGATGAATGCCAAGGCGGCAAATGCCGTTGGGCTGACCCCCCAGCAGAATCCTACCGCCCCAGAAAGACCCGCGGTCATCAACTCAATCAAAGGGTATCGCAGTGAAATGCGTCCCTTACACTGAGCACAACGCCCCCTCAAGCAGATCCAACTAAGAACAGGGACAAGCTCAATAGCAGGAATGACATTGAGACAATGCGGACAGTGTGAACGAGGTAAAAAAAGATTGTAACTAGGCAGCGCATTTTTTTCGTTCAGCCCAATATCTTGATCATTTTTTTGCGCTATAAAATTCCGCATCTCCTGTTCCCAGACGCGTGTCATCATCACAGGTAAGCGTAGGATCAATACGTTTAAGAAACTTCCCACCACTAAGCCCAAGACAGCTAAAAAAAACACCGCCTCCCAAGATGCGGGTAAAACGAGAGAATTAGAATAAGTAATCACCAAGGTGCGTTCATTACTGAACCGAGGTGAACTGGATTCTGACCATTTTCACCATGCGATCCTGTGTCTGCACAATCTCGATGGGATAGCCATCAATTTTTACACTGGTTCCTGGCTCTGGGATGTCCTCTAAGTGCTCTAAAATGCGACCATTAATGGTTTTAGGGCCATCAATACGAAAATGCAGCTTTAATTTGCGGTTTAACTCACGCAAACTGCATCCTCCTTCCACCAGCACCACTCCATCCGATTCGCGATGAATATGCCTAGCGTGCGTGAGCGCCCGCCCAGAAAACTCACCTACAATTTCCTCAAGAATGTCATCCACGGTAACCAAGCCTTGTAACTCTCCGTACTCATCCACCACGAGACCGACCCTGCGCTGGCTCTCTTGAAAGTTTTGCAGTTGGGTCAGCAAAGGGGTTCCAGCTGGAACAAAATAAGGTGGCCGCATGATTTCCTTTAAAGTCTCTACCGTGAGTTCGGCAGAATGCGCTTGATGAAGGACTTTACGGACATGCAGCACACCAACAATTTCATCGAGTTGGTTGGAGTAAACCGGTTGCATGGTGTGATGAGACGTAGCCAACCTGGAGCGAATTTCGTCAATGGGGTCATCAATATCAATAGCTTCAATCTGATGTCGGGGCGTCATCACATCATCCACGGTGATGTCTTCTAAACCAAATAAATTGAGCAGGATTGTTTGATGCTTTGCGGGGATATAGTGCGCTCCTTCCAATACTAAAGTTCTGAGTTCTTCCATGCTAAGTGGTTGTGCTTCGCCGTTATTTTTAGGTTTTAATCGGGTAAGCCACAACAAGGACTGCACAAACAAGTTCACAAACCAAACAATGGGATAGACCAGACGTAGCAGAGGAACAACCACATAGCTGGCCGAAAGCGCGATGGGTTCTGCGTAAGCTGCCCCAACTACCTTTGGCGTGACCTCACTAAATACCAGAATCGCTAAGGTAACGGAAAGCGTGGCTAAGGTCAGGGCAAACTCTCCATCGCCTACGAGACGCACGGTAATGACTGAGGCAAGTGTCGCTGCCGCAGCATTAACAAAAGCGTTACCGAGCAACATGACACCCAAGAGGCGATCTGTTTTGTTGAGCAAACCTTCTGTGAGACGTGCGGCGCGATTCCCTTTACTAACAAGATGCCTTAGGCGATAGCGGTTGAGCGCCATCATGCTGGTCTCTGTCATTGAGAAAAACGCCGACAACACCAGAAGAAAGCCAAGGATGCCGAACAAGGATCCTAGCGACAGATTAGCCACATCAAACTCGCTGCAAGATGACTTCTAAAACTAATTTGCTCCCCACATAAGCCAATGCGAGAACAGTGAATCCCGCAATTGTCCAGCGCGCAGCTCGACGCCCGCGCCAGCCATATCCCCATCGGCCTATCAATAAAGCCGCGAAGATTCCCCAAGAGATCACACCAAGGAAATTCTTATGATTAAAGGTAAAGGGCCGGCCAAAAACTTCTTCTGAAAACAGAATACCACTCGCCACAGCAAGGGTAAGTAGCACAAAGCCAGTCAGGACCATACGAAATAGCAAAACATCCATCGTTACAAGGGGAGGCAATCTTCCAAGCCCCGTTCTGACCTCCCCACTTTGCAAACGACGCTCTTGCAGAGTCATCAAACATGCATGCAATGCCGCTATCCCAAAAAGGCTATAGGCCAGTAAGGAAACAATAATATGGCCCTCAAAAGCAAAATGATGCTGAAAGGGGACTGCTTTTTGGGCAGGGAAAATTAAAGGCATGACCGAAGCCAAAGAAGACAGGGCCAATATTGCAGGCCTCAGAATTCCCAAGGGTTCTTTACCACTCCCCAACCAATAAAAGGCTGTCGTAAGGGCGCCAATCAACGAGATCGCATGGCCAAGAGATAAATCTAAACCATCAGGCTGAATGATCGTATGTTGAAGAAGCAAGAGATGCGTCACCCACGCTAGAGGTACGAGGCGATGAATTAAACGCTCTTCTGGGGTGGAATCTGGAGACGACTCCATAGACGCAGCAGGTTGGGTCTGCAGATGAAAGTCCCGCAGAGCAAGCAGGCCGTAGAGCACGGCGGTGATAAGATAGAGAAGTAAATCAATCATGGAATCTATCAAAGATTGCCGAAGCTGTTTGCTTCAGCTAAATGACCAAGCCGCTTGAGGCGTCGGTTACGTTCAAAACAAGTTACAGTCTACCCGAAGCGCACGCAATTCGTGCTGTCCTCCATGTAAAACCAGATTAATCAAAATTTATGCTCGAAAATTTAACCCAACGCCTTTCTTCTGTAGTGAGAAACCTTCGTGGTCAAGCACGATTAACAGAATCCAATATACAAGATGCGTTAAGAGAAGTTCGAATTGCACTACTAGAAGCGGATGTGGCCTTACCCGTCATTAAAGACTTTATTCAGGCAATTAAGGATCAGGCCGTAGGTAAAGAAGTTCACCAAAACCTGAATCCTGGCCAAGCACTGATTGGCATCGTACACGATGAATTAACCCGATTGATGGGCGAGCACAACAGTGCTTTAAATCTTGCCACCACTCCACCCGCCGTGATCTTGATGGCAGGTCTTCAGGGGTCGGGTAAAACCACCACTTCAGGTAAATTAGCGCGCATTCTCAAAGCCGAGCGCAAAAAAGTACTTCTGGTGAGTTGTGACATTTATCGCCCCGCTGCTATTGAGCAACTCAGAATATTGGGAGAACGTTTGGAGGTAGAGGTCTTTCCCTCTAACTTAGAGCAATCACCATTAGAAATTGCGAGCGCCGCCAGAAACTTCGCGCTCACTCACTATCATGATGTTTTGATCGTTGACACTGCAGGACGCCTGGCCATTGATGAAGCGATGATGGCGGAAATTAAAGGGATACATGCGGCGATCAATCCAATTGAAACCTTATTTGTAGTGGATGCCATGCAGGGCCAAGATGCCATCAATGTGGCCCGTGCCTTTAGTGATGCACTGCCACTTACAGGCGTGGTGCTGACTAAACTAGATGGGGATTCACGAGGAGGGGCAGCGCTTTCAGTGCGCCATATTACTGGCAAGCCAATTAAGTTTGTCGGGGTTGGTGAAAAGGTAGAGGGGCTTGAGCCTTTTCATCCTGAACGCATGGCTTCTCGTATTTTAGGGATGGGTGATGTGCTCTCACTCATCGAACAAGCTCAAAAAGGCGTGGATCATGAGGAAGCAGAAAAGTTTGCCAAGAAGGTTAAATCCGGCAAAGACTTTGATTTAGAAGATTTCAAAATGCAATTGCTGCAAATGAAACGTATGGGTGGAATCAGTTCCATGATGGAAAAATTACCGGGGCAGCTATCAGGCGCCCTTCCTGCCGGAGCAGACCCTGAGAAGGCAATGGCTCGTATTGAGGGCATCATTAATTCTATGACCCCTGCAGAGCGCCGCAAACCTGATCTTTTGAAAGCTTCGCGCAAACGTCGCATTGCGGCTGGCTCAGGAGTGCAGGTGCAAGAAGTGAATCGCATGCTCAATCAATTTGAGCAAATGCAAAAAATGATGAAAATGATGGCTAAAGGCGGTATGGCCAAAATGATGCGCAGTATGAAGGGCATGATCCCAGGAATGTAATCCATAGCCAAGAAGGAATTTATCCATGTCCCGTAGCAAAGTTTTACCGAATCAGCCAGGTGATCACGCAGGCCGCTCATATCGCTATTACGATCTTGTGATGGCTGCTTTTGTCACGGTACTCATTTGCGCTGATGTGATTGGCCCTGGCAAAGTGGCCTCATTGAATTTGGGCAGTTGGGGTACGTTTACTTTTGGCGCAGGCGTATTATTTTTTCCTATCTCTTACATCTTTGGCGATATTCTCACCGAGGTATATGGTTATGCGCGGGCCAGGAAAGTCGTTTGGGCAGGCTTTGCAGCGCTGATTTTTTCATCTTTCATGAGTTGGGTGGTGGTAGCACTGCCCCCTGCTGCGGGATGGACCGGACAAAGCGCCTATGAAGTCACTTTTGGCGCCACACCCCGAATTATTGCTGCCTCCCTCTTTGCTTTTTGGGCAGGCGAATTCATGAACTCCTTTGTACTGGCCAAAATGAAAGTCTTTACCGAAGGGCGTTGGCTCTTTAGCCGCGTTGTAGGTTCTACTTTGGTAGGAGAGGCGGTAGATTCTTTGCTGTTTTACCCCATCGCCTTCTATGGTGTTTGGCCTAATGAACTTGTATTGACTGTGATGGTAACCAACTACCTTCTCAAGAGTGGTTGGGAGGCCTTTGCTTATCCCCTGACAGCGCGAATTGTTTCTTGGTTGAAGCGCGTTGAAGACGAAGACTATTACGACCGCAATACCAACTTTAATCCCTTCACTTTGGACGAGGCTTAAAAGCAGCTTCCTCGCCTGTCATCAATTTTTGAATATTACTGCGATGACGCCAGAGTAGCAAAATAGCCATGGCGACCATGGACAGCCATATGCTGGTGATACCCAGTAAAATGTAACCCACAATGGGGCCCGTGAGCGTAGCGGCGAGTGCCCCCATAGATGACACGCGGGTAAACCAAAATACACCTACCCAGGCACATAAACTGGCCAAACCAACGGGCCAGCACAACATAAAAAGTAAACCTGCGGCAGTTGCAACCCCTTTTCCACCTTGAAAACCAAAGAACAATGGAAAGATATGCCCCAAGAAGGCAGCCAATGCCACTAGAGATAACACGGCATCTTGGCCTGACCCTGATGGCACAATTTGCAGCGCTACCCAAACTGCTAACATCCCCTTTGCAGTATCGCCAAACAGGGTGAGCAAGGCAGCTTGCTTGTTGCCCCCTCGCAGCATATTGGTTGCGCCGGGATTCTTTGACCCAAAAGTTCGGGGATCAGGTAAACCGAATAGGTGGCTTACAATCACAGCAAAAGAAATTGAGCCAAGCAGATAGGCACCCACGATGAGTGGGCCCAGTGCAGAAAAATCCAATGTCGTTCTTCCTATCTAACAATGGGTAAGCTCAGGATTCTGAGTTGGACTAGTATACAATCCGCCATCAACATTCGGGCTGTACTATGGATTTCATCTTTATTGAAGAATTACGCCTAGAAACCCTAATTGGGGTTTACGACTGGGAACGTCATCGCCGCCAAACAATTCAAATCGATCTTGAAGTCGGTTTGCGTGATCGACATGCAGCAGCAAGTGATGATGTTGCTGATACGGTCGATTATGGCGCTGTAGCAGAACGTCTGCGCCGCTTAGCCGCCGAAAGCGAGTTTGCTCTGATTGAATCCCTGGCGGAAACCATAGCAGACATTATCCTTGGTGAATTTAAAGCCGCTTGGGTAAAAGCGCGCGTTACCAAATTGGGTTTGATGCGGGATGCAAAGCGAGTGGGTATCGTCATTCATCGCGAAGCTACAAACCTCAAGTAAGGACCTGTCATCCTCTGGGGTGATGCTTGCTGTGTAAAGCCTTGAGACGCTCTCTTGCAACGTGAGTATAAATTTGGGTTGTTGTGATGTCAGCATGTCCCAGTAATAGTTGAACGACGCGAAGATCCGCGCCATGATTGAGTAAATGCGTTGCAAAGGCATGCCTTAATGAATGCGGAGATAAGGTACCTCGAATTCCCGCCTGAATGGCATAACGGCGTATGAGCGACCAAAAAGCTTGTCTTGTCATTCCCTCACCGCGTTGTGTAACAAAAAGGTCTTCGCTCTGGCGCCCATTCAACAGTGTGTCTCGCGCACCCTCTTTAAAGTAATCGCCAACCCAATAGACAGCTTCCTCCCCCAGGGGCACTAAGCGCTCCCGCGCACCTTTGCCCATCACCTTTAATACACCCGCTTGCAAATCCACTTGAAGCCAGCTTAAACCAATCAATTCACTCACTCTTAGGCCGCAGGCATAAAGCAGTTCGAGCATGGCACGATCTCGAAGCCCTAGTGGACTTGAAATATCTGGGGCCTTAAGTAAGCTTTCAACCTCTGCCTCGCTAATTGACTTTGGTGGCAAGCGGGGTAGCTTGGGAGCCTTAATTTGGGCAGTAGGGTCTTGTGTGATTCGCCCCTCCCTGATTGCCAAGGCATAAAACCGCCTAAGCGCCGATAAGGCTCGAGAAGCACTTCGCGCACTCGTTCTTCTTGCCAGATGGAGGTGGGCCATCCAGGCCTGTAAATCTGCCGTCGTCGCCTCATAGAGGTTGGAGGAGGCAGATAAAGCCATCCAAGAAGCAAATTGTGTCAGGTCCCTTCGATAGCTTTCTAGGGTATTCGCAGACAAACCATCTTCTAGCCATAGCGCATCAGCAAAGCGATCAATCTCCTGCGCCGACTGCAACGGAACGCTTTGTACAAAATCTGCGTCTATATTGTTGTTAGAATCTTTACCCATCCCGCCATCTTATGCAGATTGGCGATCTAAAAATAGAGAGGAACCCATCATGCACCCGCGCAATAGACTCATTTCACGCCTTCGCACTCTGTGTTTTTCAGGATTAGTCCTGATGGCCTGGGTCTCCCCTGTTCACTCCGCAGATGTGGATTTGGATGTAGATGGAAAGCCTGAAGAGGCATGTCTTGCTACAGAGAAAACAATGCGAATGATTATGAATATTTGGGCAAACCAAGCCTTAGATACTTACGCACAGATCAAGCCAGACCTACGTAAGGGCTTAGCTACGCACGGAGAACGCGGAGGAAAACTTTTGCCGGTATTTGATAGCATGATTGCTCGAATTGAAAACAATGAATTTTTACCACCTAAGGTGATTAGCCGCTGGGATGGTCATCAAAAGCTGCGCGCTGCAACCCATACTGAGTGTATGGCTTCACTAGCAAAGTAGAAAAAAAGGCCACGAATAAATCGTGGCCTTTGTTCCAAACTAAGCTGCTTTAAACTGCTGGAGCTGCATCTGCACTGTGATCAACTTCAGGCATGGCAACTGCGGCTGCCAGTGAAGGCGAAACACGCGCTCTAAGCTTTTCTTTGATACGAGCAGATTTACCAGAACGCTCACGCAAATAGTAAAGCTTGGCACGGCGTACATCACCGCGACGCTTCACTTCAACGCTAGCGATCAAAGGCGAATACGTTTGGAAGGTACGCTCAACGCCTTCACCAGATGAAATTTTGCGGACGATGAAAGAAGAATTAAGGCCACGATTACGCTTAGCAATCACTACGCCTTCATAAGCCTGTACACGCTTACGCTCGCCTTCCACTACGTTCACGTTGACGATTACAGTGTCACCAGGGGCAAACTCAGGAATCGTTTTGTTTAGCCGAGCAATTTCTTCGGCTTCGAGTTGTTGAATCAAATCCATGGTCCTACTCCTTCATATCGTGTTCCGCCCGGAACACTTCTAATAACTTCCGATCTGCCGCAGTAAGCGACAACCGGTCCAACAAATCAGGGCGGCGTAACCAAGTACGCCCCAACGACTGCATTTTTCTCCAGCGTTGAATCTCGGCATGATTTCCCGACATCAACACAGGGGGAACCCGCTCCCCTTCATACACTTCAGGCCGGGTATAGTGAGGGCAATCCAACACGCCCTCCACAAAAGATTCTTGAACAGCAGAATCTGCGTCACCCAATACTCCGGGCAACTGCCTCAGCACTGCATCGATCAACATCATGGCAGGGAGTTCACCCCCCGAAACCACAAAATCCCCTACAGAAATTTCTTGGTCTACACAGCGCTGAATGCATCGCTCGTCTACCCCTTCATATCTACTTGCCAATACAATCAAACCCGATCGTTTGCTCAAATTCATGACCATTGCATGATTGAGTGGAGCGCCCTGAGGAGTAAGATGAATCACCCAAGGCTCTTCAACACCGGCTTGATACTGTGATGCTTTCGCCGCACTGATTGCGCGCTCAAGCGGTTGCGCCAACATCACCATGCCAGGACCTCCCCCATAGGGTCGATCATCAATCGTTCGGTACGCGTTTTCAGTGAAATCTCTTGGATTCCATCGGTTAAGCGACCAAATTTTTTCTTCCAGCGCTCGTCGCGTAATGCCAAATTGCGAGATCGCTTCAAACATCTCCGGGAACAGCGTGATCGCATCAATCTGCATTCTCGCCCTCCGGCCCTAATACTTATCTGTATCTTAGCCTTAGTAATCTAGGCCCCAATCCACCCGAATTAATTTTTCGGCAAGATTCACTTCTAATACGATGGCATCCACATAAGGCAGCAGGCGTTCTTTATCACCTTTCACCACTAGCACATCGTTCGCGCCAGTTTCTAATAAATCCTTAACCTGACCAAGGTACTCACCCTGAAGATTTACAACGTCCAAGCCAACTAAGTCAGCCCAATAAAATTCACCTTCTTCCGCAGGAGGCAATGCTTCCCTAGGAATCGATATGTCAGCCCCACGCAATGCAAAGGCTTGATCTCTATCTTCAACTCCAGCTAATTTCGCAACAATATGAGAGGCATGTATCTCTACCGCATCTACCTGCGTGGGCTTTTCAATGCCCGCCACAGTCACCCACCAAGTGGGATATCCCGCTAAATTCTCTAAATTCTCGGTAAAAGTCTTTAACTTGACCCAACCGCGCACTCCAAATGGGCCCACAACCCGGCCCATCACCACCTTATCAGGCAGCGGTCGCTCCAGAAGCTTGAGCTTTAGCGGAACGCTTGATCAGTTTTTGAACTGCATCGCTTGCTTGTGCGCCTTTGCTTACCCAGAACTCGACACGGTCATGCGCAATACGAAGCGCATCGGCAGTCCCTTCCGTTGCGACGGGATTGTAAAAACCCACGCGCTCAATGAAGCGACCATCACGGCGATTGCGAGAATCAGCAACCACTACATTGAAGAAAGGGCGATTGCGCGCACCACCTCGAGAAAGACGAATGACAACCATGTTCTTGACCTGCCGGAGAAAAGCCCATGATCATACCTGAAGAATAGTAAAAATATCAATAGGGCAAGGGTTTACTTGATTTAAGCACCTACACTTACGGGTCTGGCAGGGTTAGCGCACCACTCACTCCATGATCCTGGGTACAACTTTGCCCCTTGAAGGCCTGCCATCTCTAAGGCCAAGAGATTATGACAGGCGGTGACACCGCTTCCACACTGGCAAATCACTTCGGCGGCAGAATGGCCCGCTAACAGCCTAGACCACTCCTCTAATAGCCGGGCGGCAGGTTTGAATCGACCGTCCTCAGAAAGGTTCTCTTTAAAAAAACGGTTGATGGCCCCGGGGATGTGCCCGCCAACGGGGTCCATCGTTTCATTTTCACCCTGATAGCGGTCGGGGGATCGCGCATCAATCACCAGGTAGGCTTGTGTTTTAAGGTTCGCTTCCACCGTTTCAACCGGAATCCAAAAATCCTGAATAGGTTGGCCCAGAGTAGATACCACACTCCCCGGTCCCGATGCGGGTTCACGCTCTCCGGTTTCGATCGGATATTTTTCAGCGACCCAATGCTGCCAACCGCCATCTAACACTGCCACGGCATCATGCCCCATCCAGCGCAGTAACCACCATAATCTGGCCGCAAAGGCTCCCCCTGCATCATCGTAAGCCACCACCTGCGTTTCTGGGCCAACACCCAGCGCCATTAACTTTTGGGATAACACCGCAGGATCGGGAAGAGGATGACGCCCATTTTGTCCTGTCATCGGTCCTGCCAAATCGCGATCTAAATGCAGGAAGAAGGCGCCGGGAATGTGGCCCGACGTATAGGCCTGATACCCCGCATGAGGGTCGGCAAGTTGATGCCTACAGTCCACGACCACCCAATGGGATGGCGCCGCAATCAAGGCGGCGGGAGAGATGATGGTGTAATAGTTATCGCTCATTTTGCACTCCTGCTTTTCTTGCCCATGTTGCCAAGCCCCCTGCTGAGATGATGACAGCGATACCGGCCCAAGCCATCGGGGACAACCATTCACCATGAAACAGTACACCCAAAATACTCGAAAAGACGATGGTGAAATAAGCAAAGTTACTGGTCAGCCAGACCGCCCCTGTTTTGTAGGC
>Ga0136644_10000339_pt1 | contig 37368 bp, 37 predicted proteins | sample C_130820_EF_Meta_FD_94780 | JGI IMG/M metagenome (GOLD analysis project Ga0136644, IMG submission 94780) | Freshwater microbial communities from Lake Croche, Canada to study carbon cycling - C_130820_EF_MetaG (v2) (version 2) | ecosystem: Environmental > Aquatic > Freshwater > Lake | place...
CACCAGCATCTTCCGACTACTCTTACATTCCAATAATAATTGATATAATTATTGCTCTTCTTATGATGGGTGTTCTCTATTTTGGATTTACAAAATTCAATAAAATAAGCAGCTTGTTTACGAGTATGCCTAGCATAGACGGAAGTATAACCTAATAACAAATGAATATAGCGTATATTTTTCTCGCTATGCTTGTCTTTTTAATGTATGGTATTACGCTCTGGACTTCGGGTCAAGAAGGATTTGAAAACGAGGGCTCAGTAACCTACGAAGATCCAGAAGAAATATATGATGATGTGTATGCAAGTATTTATGATCTTCTATGGAATCCTATAGACATGATAAAGTATCAACAAGTGTCTTTTCAAGATATTGCATTAGCGGATTGGAACACAAAGAATGTCCATGTCCTTGATATGTGCTGTGGAACAGCTCCTCATGCGAGTTTTTTTAAGAAGTTGAACGTGGATTACAAAGGCATTGATATATCGGAAAGTATGTTAACTAAAGCAAGAGAAAATACGCCAAATGCGACATTTCAAAAGGGTGACATAACGCAAGTTCATCTTCTTCCTCCTAAATCGATAACTCATTGTATTTTAACCGGATTTTCTATATATTCATTTGCTAATCCAAAGATTATTTCTGATAATGCGTATCAATGGCTACAACCAGGTGGATTCTTTATAGTTCATCTTGTCGACCCAGATAAGTATGACGCAATTCATAACATAGCATCACCATTCGCTGCATTTTCAGTCCAGAAGTATGCCTTTGAACGCCAAACTGAATCATCTGTCTTCTTTGATAAGTTTAAGTATTCTGGAAAGCTAGTGAAGGACAAAAATGATGATGCGGCTACATATGAAGAGACATTATCATACTATGACAAAGCAAACAATGGTGGAAATAAATATCGAGAGAATAAGCATCATTGGAATATGCCTTCAAAAGAGCGTATGATTGATATATTCAAGAGCTCGGGGTTTCGTAATCAAGAAAATGTAGATTTAGTGAGATGCTCTAAAGAATATCAGTATGTGTGTTATTTTACTAAATAAGTATAATGAACTTTACAAAACCATTTAATAAGGGCCCGGTGTTTACAAAACCAGTAGCTTCAGCTCCACTTCCTCCTGTACCTTCACCACCTGTTGATAAATATCAAGATGCGCTTAATAAGGTTAATCATCAATATGGCACAAGTACACGTGAAGCAGATAAGATTACTTTAAAGAATCTAGTTCTATCAATTAATGGGTTAAGAGATGAAGAAAAAGATGGAGAAATTACACCAGAAGAAGGTGCTCGTTCATTGACAGCACTTATAGCCAAACATATTGGGGGACGTCGTAAAACAAGACGTTCAAAACGTCGAAAGACGCGTCGCTCCAGAAAGTAATGGATATATATGACAGCCGCACTGTTATTGATTTTCAAAAGTTTACATTTTCAGGACATCTAAGAACTCATGTCTATAAAGTCTTAGATGAAAATATTAAATTAGGTCATGCGGATTACGCATGCTATTGGTCTTTAGAGCTTATGTGTTCTGGTCTTACACATTCGCTTTGGCAAACATTTTTTGAATCAGCGGCAAGACATATCAATCGTGGAGCGCCTAATGTATTTATCTATCTAGTTCGAATGTATGAAAAGTTCTCACCTTATGAAGCCCAATATGATATTGCGAGAATGACAGAGATTCGTAATAATCCAGATGCAAGAACTATTATTTGCGAAGTGGCTGCATCTCTAGCTCTCTGTAGAAAGAATAAGTTACCAGTCATTCCAAAAATTAAACCAGAACATGATTTTAAGCAACAGACTGTTACAGAAAACTTAAAGTCACCCTCGGCTAATTACGCAAGGCATCTGGCAAAAATGAAGGATCCTCTCGAGTTATACATTCCATTGAATGAGCTGGTCTATTCAATGCGACCGGAAACTCGTGACATAAATAAAGCAGTTTATTGGGTATCGTGGATTCTCAAGTATTCAAGTCAGTATAAAAAGCAGAACAAGGCTGATCTTATCTGTAGTCCTCGGCCAAATGACTATATAGATGCTAAGTCATATAACCACGCAATCTGGCTTATATGGGATGCGGTTCTGGATGCTTCAAAGTCATCTCCACAGTCAGGACTACTCACACAGTATATAGATGCGCTTTTTAAGATTCATTGTCTGCGCTGGACGCCCCCACTCTTGAAAACAAGACTACCTTTTCTTGTTGTAGCTATTCAATTTATATGTGAAAGCACAACATTAGACATTCACTATGGTGTTCCTCAGAATATAACAGTTATTCACGAAGTTGTCTCAAATATTCCACAGTGGATTCAAGCAATCATTCAAACTCAAAAAACATTCTCGTGAGTTTAATTTAAATGCAACTATCTCCTAAGTTGAAGCATGCTATCATGCTCGGTCTTCTTTTCTTCGTAGTCTCATCTCCTTACACGTATAAGCTTGTAGATCGTGTTATAGCCCCTGTATTTGAGATGGTAGTCCCTTCATCTGCTCACCTATTTAAGATTGCAGAGGGGGGCTGCCCTACGACGTATGGTCTTCTAGTTCACTCCGCTGTATTTGCACTAGTTGCTTACTACCTCCACAGCTCGTAAAGGCGGAACAGCATGTTCTATTCTGGCTGGAAAACATCGTCGCGGTATAACAAGAGCCAAGCAAACCACAACAATACATCCTGCCATTCCTCCAAACATAATCATAATAAGCTCCATATTCTGTAAGATGTCATATAGTTAAAACGGATTTAATTGGTCTCATCGTTGATAAGAGAAATGAAGCTTCTAATCTTTGACACTGAAACAACGGGATTACCAAAGACTCGAGTTCCTGCAATTAATGGACCTAACAACTGGCCACATCTCGTGTCCGTTTCTTGGGTGATTTTAAACACTGAAACGAATGCTATTGAAAAGCAAGAAAATCATATCATTGCGCCAATGAAGTGGATCATTCCGGCAGAGTCAATTGCCATTCATGGTATCACGAACGAGTTTGCCACAGCACATGGATCTTCATTATCAGACGTGATGGCAAAGTTTCAAAATGAGACATATGATGGGATTGTAGCTCACAATATTGAGTTTGATATCAATGTTATTGTTAATGCTATTCGATGGGATCTTCAAACTGAGATGCGTGTCTTTCCTAAAGCATATTGCACCATGAATCTTTCTCGAAATATCTGTAAGCTTCCTGGAAACTACTCGAAGTTTAAGTCTCCAAAGTTGAAGGAGCTCTATCAATGTGCGTTTGGAAAAATGCCAGATGAGACTCAGCTACACGGATCCTTGTATGATGTTCTTATTCTGACTGAGGTTATTCAGAGCTATTTACCACTGCGTCAAGCAATGGGCTTAGTGGCAAGCAGCATAACAACTCATGGATTACGAACGCTCCACTTCAACCTTAGCTAAAAATGCTAAAAAGACAACTCTAATTTGGGGAAATGACGGATGGTGTTATATCCCCGAATTAAAAATACGTCAACGTTTCACAGAAAAGAAGTATTATCGAGAAGACTGGGATGGTGTAATAGCAATTCCAGAACACATCGAAGTTATTGAGAGGTCTGTTCTGACTAAGGAACCTTTGGTGTGGCAGGAAGGGTCCGAGATCTTCTCCACCATGAAGCCCAAGAAGTCTCCCAACATGAAGAAGAATTTACCTCTTCGACGAGCCGCACCTCAACAGCATTAACAGTCTCTTCAACGGCAGAGACAACTTTTTCACACACCACAAGAACAGGTTCAGTCAACAGTTCAGAAACTGCAACAGGTTCTTTCAGCAAATCAGAAACAGCCTTATCAGTTACCACATCTCTAATTTCGAGCACTTTTGGACTAGGAGGTAAAGCTTCCATTGCGTATTTGTATACTATATCGAAACCGCTGTTTAAATAAATGGTAATTCAAGACATACTATATGTTGCAGTGGCAACTATTTTGGTTATGGCATTTTTACAGGTAACAACGTTTATGGTAACACGTATGCTATATCCTCCTGAAGCAAAGGTGGTATATCGTGATGTTCCGGTCTATCGTGACCTACCACCTCCTGTAAAGCAGGAACCACTTTTTCCTCCTCCGCAAAACGGACCTGTTTTAACACAGAAACCACCTGAAGTACAACTACCTGAATATGAGCCTCGTAAGCCAACTACAACGTCACTACGAATGGACCCCGAACTACCGCCTGGTCTACAAGAAACCCGTCCCGACGGGACTTAAAACATTTCGAGTTCCACAAACAACCGGACTTTCTGGTTGGATAGTGTTTACATATGAAAATAAGACTCCAGTGTGTTTGTGGATTTCTGCAAATGAGTGTAAGAAAATGCCGTGTATTATAGATGAACGTGTCTGTGGTGATACATTTCTAAAGGTTGAAAAGATTGGACCACTCGATTTTGTTGTATCTGATATCTGGATGTATAATTCAAATTGTGTCTTTGCCTGCTCTACATTCAAGCAAAGATACGACTGGCTACACAAACTTTTAAACAGATTCACCACATATGTGGAAGGAATTACTATTGATTTAATTCACAAGGAAGATCTTGGTGATATAGAAATTAGAGGATACGAGGAGCACACAGAAGAAATGATTGGAAAGCCAGGATATTATGTAGAAAAAGATGATACTGAGCTTCTTCAAATTATCGCTTTAGCAATGCCTGATTGTTATGAAGTAAAAGATAGAGGGTTTCTTCGTGTTCCTGATATGAAAACATCAGTATTTCTGCGTTCAAAGGGATCCACCTTCACATGTAGATGTATTAAGTTTGATGATGAGTTCTGGGACGTTGCTGAAAAGATTCCCGAAGTAGAAGTAAATGCCTAAGAAACATTCCAGACGAAAGACAGCTAAAGCCAAGAAGGGCGGCTACTATAGTTTTTCAGGTGATGTTGGTGTGCCTGGAGGAGCCAACTGGACTCGTCACTCGGAGCTAGGCGATGCGGCTGTCTCAAGTCGTGGAAACAATGCTCAGTATGGTCGTGGACGTAAGCGGAAGGGACGAAAGGGGCGTAAGACAATGCGTGGAGGTGGTTCATTTGGAGCGGTAACTGCAAGTTTTAAAGGTGCCGGAGAACGTGGAATCATGAGTGTAAGCGGTATTTCTCCAAATAAGCCCGGATTTGCAACACAAGGTGAATTCAACAACTATGGCGCCCAACCAGGTAGTGGGTTTGGAAGTTTTATTACTGCTGGTAAATAAGTAAAGATGAAGCTTGATACACTTTTAGGAGGTGGTCTATTTGTTGCTGCATGTATTTTTCTCGTTCAAAGAGGATTAACAACTACTATTGTATGGTTATCTCTACTGTATATTGTGGCGTCACAGGGATTATCACACACAGTATCGGTTATTGCCGCAATTATTGGAATCTATCTTATTTCTCGTGTAACAACGGAAACGTTTGAAAACGAGAATAAGAAAGAGGAGAAGGAAGAGCCTACCGCTGCTCCTCCCAAGACAAATGACCCACATGTTGATATTGGAACAACAATTCTTCACGCCTATCGTAATTTGACACCTGAACAGATTGGTGGAATGCGACGTGATACTAAAGAACTTATGGGGCTTCAAAAGGAATTAATGGGATCTCTAGCAGAGATGAAGCCGGCCATTGAACAGGGTGCTGAGCTACTAAAGACTTTTGGAACCTTTTTTGGAAAGGAAGCTCCTCTCGAATAAACTATTATGTAATCTTTGCATACCATCCGCATATACATATGGTTGATACGCATCATCATTTGTTGAAATAAATGGGCCACCAATGGAACGCACAACTGCTCTCCATTCGTTAATCTGGTTTCTTAGAATTAAATAATTAATATAGGTCTGCCATTTGGTTATTGTTTTGTGAATCGTCATTACTGTAAAAATTCCAAGACTCTGTCCAAAGTAGACAATTGAAACTATCAGAAAAATAGGATGTAAAACCATATCAATCCAAAAATTAATTTTTTTATAAAGTGTTTCGTTAGCAAACTCCTTCTCTAAAATTACGTATTCTTCCGCAATTTCAAAGTAGTTTTTTATGTTAAGAATAGCGTATTGACTAGGCTCCATTCTCTATTACGATTCCGCTTGGAGGAAAATCTTTCTCTTCTAACGTTGTGGGATCAATATATCTCCAATCAGTTGTCTTATATCCTGTTATTTCTTGTAGTAACTGTGGTGTAATTGTATCATTATACCTAACAGCTCGATTGACAATTTCAGTTACAGTCACTACTTCATCAACACATTTTGTTCCAATCCAGAACCAAGGTAGTTTATTTATAGGTACTTCTGGGTAATGTCTTTCTGTTGGAAAAGCATTAGATACAACCCAATGTATGAGTCTCAGAACTCTATAGAAACAACTCATTTATTTTTAGTACATAGATGACGTTGAAACGGGAGACGCGACATCCTTAAGAACGGGAAGAGCTGTATCATTATTCTTTAGGTTATCACCTGAAAGAGGCTGTTCAAATCTCTCTGTAAGAAGTCTTGAGGCTGCTCGGTCAATTCCAAGTCCTAAAGAAATAGAAGAGGCGACTGCTACCATTAAAAAGGGTGTCGCGACAATAACCCATGATACAATACCAAGATCGACACTGCACAGCGCGTCTAAAATGACCACGCCAGCAACACCCATAACTGTCTTAATTGCTGCTGTTCCAAACCGACCAAGAGAAAGATCTAGTCCAGTGTGGATTGTAACATATAGCAAATAGAGGAGGGCAGGTGGACATAATGCATTAATAAAACGCATCTTCACAGTATTTACATTTGTAACAGTAAAAAATGAGCGCGCAAGAGATTGAAAGGATTATGATGCTAGCAATTTGTTCAGAGGAAGATGCTAGAAATGCATATGATAAGACGCATGACGTAATAGATGCTGTAGATTTACTCTTTGAAGTTCCTCTCACAAAAGGAGCTCCTAAGAAAAACACTCAATCAGCAGAGCAAAAAGAGTTTATGGAAATAAGAAAGAGAATGGAGGCAATTGAAAATACTATTCAGGCTGGTCTTAAGCATTCAAATCAACCCGAGTCTTCTTCTCAAGTGTTGTCGCATATCCCCGCCCACGTCCAGGAAGAACCGACGCTACGTTCTGACTGTATTCAGAGTAGTCATCTTGCAACTCTGGAAGAAGTGGAGCAAATACAGGAAACTGCTTGTCAGTAACAGTCTGGATACTCTTGCGATTAGCAGTTGAGTGACCATATACTACCTTGTTCTGGTCTTCAATTCCTTCAATTGTTCCAAGACCAAGAAATGGAGTTGTTGCCCAAGGCCGAGCAAAAAGCTGCTTAGGACCCTTAACACGAGCCGTTCCTGGTGCACCAAAATGTAAATCATTACTGATATCAGCAGCACATCCTCCCTCAGGTGAAGTGCCAAAATTTCCACGAGGAATCATACCAGGATTAGGTGCAACATTTTGAACAGCCCAATTGTTACCACATCCAGTCTGCGTTGCGTGTTCGACTGGTGCTCCTCTACGCATGTCCGGATCTCTTGCTGCTTCACCCTGACGAGTATTTTCATAAAAAGTTAGATATGACATCTTTACATGTGATTTAGAAAGTAATTGTGTATTTGGTCTATAATGAGTTATTGGGGATACCATCTAATTATTGATGCTTCTAGATGTATTCCTCCCAATATTAGATGTGCTCAAAATATCTCAAACTTTACAAAGACGCTTGTTCAGCGTATTGATATGGTGCCATATGGTGGACCCCAAATTGTTAAGTTCGGTTCGGGAAATAAGGCGGGATATACTCTAGTTCAGCTTATTGAAACTTCTAATATCTGCGCTCATTTTGTTGAGGAAACAAATGATATGTATCTTGATGTTTTCAGTTGTAAGCCATTTAATCCCTCAGATGTAGAAGAGATTGTAGAGCAATTTTTTTATCCAGAAAATATGAAGAAGACGTTTCTTACACGTCAAGCGAGTCTGGAAAACGGAAGCAAATCTCCTATTTTACAACTTAAGTAAAGATGCCATTCCTTCAACCTGCTGATTGGCTAGAACAAGATATTCAATTTAAATATGTCGTTGATGTGTTTGGTAGAACAGACAAGGGCGAAGTCGCGCAAGTTAGGCTTACGGGATTTCAGCCTTATTTCTACCTTCGCATGGTAGACGGTGAAACAAGTGGTATAGTTCATGTAGCGTTGGAGCAGGCTTCCGGCAAGCAACTTCGAGGAATGAAGATTACGTTAGAGTCTAAGTTGGATGCTATGCGCGGATTCAATGGGCTCAAACCTATTCGTGTTTGGAAACTTTCATTTCCTGCTATCTGGATGTTTAAGACCGTTTCAAAAACAGTAAAGAATTCATTCAAGATCGGAACAAGACGTATAGTCACCGAAGATATCTTTGAAGCAAATCTTCCTCCATTTATTCGTCTCTTTCATGAGATGGATATTTCTCCCGCTTCTCCATTCGAGTTTGAGGCAGATGATTATGATCCAGACGAGGGTGTTTGTGTTGATGTATTCTATGAGGTTCCTTACTCTGAAATTAAGTCTGCGCCAACAAAGACGATTCCTCTGCTTGTAGCAGGTTATGATATTGAGACGTATTCCGTTTCAGGACTCTTTCCGGTTGCTACGAATCCTGGTGATGAGATTATGCAGATTGGTGTTGCGTTTCGATATTCTAATGACCTACTATCAGCCGGTAAGCGGATTGTATTCAGTAATGGAACAATTACGCCATCAGAGGATCCAGCTGTAGAATTTGTAGAGTGTAGAAATGAAAGAGATTTACTTCAAAAGTTTGAGAAGTGTATTCGTGAAGAGAATCCAGATGTTATCGCAGGATTTAATACATTTGGTTTTGATGACCCTTATATTGCCGACCGAGCAGAGAAGCATCGCCTCTTTCTCAATTTTGGGCGCACAGAGGGAAGCACGTGGAAGAATGACTGTGTAAAGACAGAGAAGAAGACATTTGAGCTTGCGAGTGGTAAGTTTGCGGTTCGATACTTTGAGATGCCGGGACGCCTTCCTGTAGATTTACTTCTCAGCGTTCGTCGTGAGCAGAATCTGGACTCATATAAGCTGGATAATGTGGCTAATACATTTCTGCGTGATAAGGTTACAAACTTTGTAATTATTACAGGAGCTGAAACTCGTCAATACGAGATTCACACAAAGAGCACACGTGGATTGTTCGTTGGAAATCTTGTTCGGTTTGATGTAGTTGGAAATACGATTAACTCCTATGCGAATGGAATGAAGTTCAAAGTAAAGTCTGTATTTCCAAAGAAGTTTATTATTGAACTAGAAGAGCATAACTATTTGTGCACATTTGATGATATCTCCGCGAAAGACCTAAAGAATCTTGAGTGGTCGTTCGGTAAGGATGATATCAGCTTCAAGGATATGTTAGAAGCTCATACTGGAACTCCCGAGCAGCGCGGAGCAGTAGCAAAGTATAACATTCAGGACTGTGACCTTGTCTTGACTCTTATGGCCAAGCTCGATACTCTTGTGAATGCTCGTGGAATGGCTGACGTTTGTAAGGTTCCGATTCAGTATATCTTTCTGCGAGGACAGGGTATTAAAATCTTCTCAGCCGTAGTCTGTAATGCTTCAAAACGTAATCAAATTATTATGACTCAAGAGAGTCTTGAAGGTGATTCTTCTTATGAAGGGGCAATTGTTCTGCCTCCAAAGATTGGAATGTATCTAGACCAGCCAATTGCAGTTCTTGATTTCAATTCACTTTATCCGTCAAATATGATTGCATTTAATCTGTCCCCCGATACATTAGTATACGTGAAGACATATGATGCCAGAGGTAAGAAGATATGTCAAGTTGGACAGGATACAGCAGATGGATACCAAATTGATGAGATTGGATATGATACATACGACGAAGACAAGCGACCTAGTGGACGTACAGTCTGCGGGTTTGTTCAGCCATCATCTGACTCCCGTACCATCGGGGTTTTGCCTCTCACTCTGGACTTCCTCCTTAAGAAGCGAAAGGAGACACGAAAGGTCATGGAGTCTGTAGAAGATGATGCTCAGAAAGCTGTTCTAAATGGTCTTCAATTAGCATATAAGGTTGTTGCGAATTCAGTGTATGGTCAGTGTGGCTCTCGCACATCTCCAATTCGTAGAATGGAAGTAGCAGCATGCACTACGGCTGCAGGACGAGATCGTATTTACTTTGCTAAGGGAATTGTAGAGAAGGAGTTTGGCGGAGAGGTGATTTATGGCGATACTGATTCAATATTCATTAAGTTTGCCACTACAGACCTTGCAAAATCTATAGAACTTGGCCAACAATCTGCAGCACGTATTACCGAACTCTGTCGTAAGCCTTATAAGATTGAGTATGAAAAGACTATGTTTCCTTTCATTCTGTTCTGTCGTAAGCGTTATGTAGGAATGCTGTATGAAACTGATGTGACAAAGTGCTATCGCAAGACTATGGGTGTAGCACTCAAACGTCGCGATAATGCTCCAATTGTAAAAGATGTCTTTGGCGGAGCACTAGATATTCTTATGGACAAGCGAGATATTCGTCCTGCTCAAGAGTTTGTAAAGGATATGCTTGTGCGTGTTCTCAAGAATGAACTTCCAATGGAGAAGTACATTATTACGAAGCAGTTACGTGATGATTATAAGAATCCTGCTCAAATCGCACATCGTGTTCTAGCTGACCGAATGGGAGAGCGTGATCCTGGAACGGCGCCACAAGTTGGTGATAGGTTACCATACATTTATGTTGCGAATCGAAAGGATGAGAAAAGGCAGGGTGAGAAGATCGAACACGTTGATTATGTCAAAGAAAAGGGTCTCAAACCAGATACGGAGTTCTACATTACAAACCAGATACAGAATCCAGTTGCACAGCTATTTGCTCTTGCTATTGAAAATCTTGATGGATATAAGACTAAACAAAATTATGAGAGAATGCTGACCGAGTTTATTGAGAAGGGAATGGATGAAGAGGAGGCAACTTTGAAAGTTCTTGATAAAAAGGAGAAGGAGCTAGACTCGATCCTCTTTATGGGAGCTTCGTATCTTACTAAGCACAAGCGTGGTCCTATGGATATGTTTCTTGGTCGCAAGTGATTTTAAACCATTCAACGTAATATACTAAATGGCAGACGAAGAAGAAAGTAATTCAATTCTATCTCTCATGGAGGATATGATTCAAGGACGTAATAGTTTTTTATCTAGTCAAACTCTTCGAACAATTCCATTTACCTATCGTCCGGGTGTTCTAGCCCGCTTTATGAATAATGAGGCTCTCTATATTGAGTTTATCAATCGCGTGTATATGAATAGTATTCAAACACGTGCGGCTGCTACTGCGCTTATTACACTTACAATGCCAAATATGGTAGGTAACTTTTTAGATCCGGTAACAGTTGCTCCAAGTGTTAATCAGATTAATCGTTCTCTTGAAGATACCAATAACACAACATCAAGCTGTGCTATCTGTCAAGAATCTATTTCTTCTGGGGCTTGTCGAATTCGCCAATGTGGTCACGTTTACCACCGCGCTTGTATTGTGACTTGGTTTTCAACTTCGGTTCGGTGTCCTGTATGTCGCTACGATATTCGGACAGAGAGTCCTGTAAATCAAACATCTTCTGACGGAGAACAAACGCCTTCTCAATCGGAAGACCGGTAGGTGGTGCCAAATACTTTGGAATTACATCAGATATACCATATTGCATGCGATGTGTTAGCTTACGTATATCATGCTGACAATCCTTAATTATTTCACTAATATCTGTAGTAAAAATTACCTGAACTTCGGAAGCTTTTGGTGGAAAGCAGCGAATCAAATCTATGTGCTCTGAATTACGCTTGAATATTGTTGGAAGCTCATTACCAGTGCAAAGAATTGGAACTCCTCGAGTTGTATCTTTAATCCACTCGATGATTTTACCTTGTGCGTGCGGATCACTACCGTCTACCTCATCTAAAATAACACATGTCTTTCGTGTGCGGTCTCCTTTAATAAATGAATAAATATTTACGGTTGACTTACAAGCATTTTTAATACGTTCTACATCTTCATAGCTTCGAATAGAGCGAGAAGCATTAATTTCAAGTGGATCAAACCCCATTGTTTTAGCGGCAGCAAGAGCTAATGTAGTTTTACCTATTCCTGGTGAACCAGATAACATGATTGCACGAGGAAACTTAGGAGTGCTCAAATATTTACGAAGAGATTCTTTTGCTTCTGAATGTCCGATAACTTCATCTAGATTAGTAGGGCGAAATGTTTCGGCATACATTAATTCATACAAACAAACTTAATGAGTAAGTAACTTAAACCAAACGCACAATATATTAAGTAGCCTTTATAGCTCAGTGGTAGAGCACCAGCTTTGTAAGCTGTAGGTCGTGAGTTCGATCCTCACTGAAGGCAATCCGCACACATAGCTCAGTGGTAGAGCATCGGTCTTATGAGCCGAGAGTCGTGAGTTCGATCCTCACTGTGTGCACTTAGCCGCACATGCTGGACCAAGTGGTTCCGCATGTACGAGCTAAATTACACTTTGCTGCCGCTGATTGAATAGCCATAGCATTCGGGTCAAATGAAGTGCAGTTTGTAGGCATATTTGTCTCACATAATCCAGTGCCACTATTAAAAGCCCACGCGTCAGGGCATTTTGCCATTTTTGAGCCATCTAGAGTCAACACAATCTGTGGATTGATGAGGAACTTGTAAGCAAGAATCATCAGTATGGTAAAAACAAGAGTTAAGGCGGCAGTACTTAAATACTCCATTCTTTCTTTGTTACAAGGAAAGGAATGGAAATTGCCAGACACGTATTAGACACTTATTTTAGTGACACCACGAATCCATTAGTTCGGCATCACTTGGATTCTTTTAGTGATATGCTTTCCATCAAGATACCCAACTTTATTGCAGGTATGAACCCTATTACTCTCAATCTTGGAGATTCTAGATTTATTCGCGTATTTATCGGAGGCAAGAAGAGTAACGAGTTATTCTATTCTCCACCTGTTGATGAGATTGGTAATGCGATATTACCGCATCAATGTCGTCTTGATAATAAGACTTACGCGTTTGATATTACCATGAATCTAGATGTTGAATATACTATTGATAAAGATGTCACAACAAAGCGTTTTGAAAATGTTAAACTCGGACAACTACCGCTTATGTTGAAGAGTTCACTCTGCTATTTGGCCCCAATGACAACTGAGGAACTTTACGCTGCTGGCGAATGTAAGTTTGAACTAGGAGGCTACTTCATAGTAGGTGGAGCTGAAAAAGTTCTTCTTACGCAGGAACGTCTGGCTGAAAATATGTTTTATGCGTCGAAGCGTAAACAGGTAAGCAGTGCTAGCTCTGGAACAAAAACACTTGTAGAGAAAGAAACTGTTTCTAAACTTGAAGGTGCTACAAAAGATGGTCCCGATGAATATGTAGCAGGTATTCGCTCTGCCTCTGAAGATGGAACTAAGGGACCATACTCTCATTTTCTAATTATTCCACCTAGTAATCGCAAGCCTGATGATCCAAAAGAAGTGGCAAATACACTCGATTTCTCATCATTTTCCACTAAGCGTCTTGCAGTAATCACTTTACCAGATTTCACTCAACCCGTTCCACTTATGAGTGTTTTCTATGCTCTTGGACTCACAAATGACCAAGATATTTATGATACAATTCTTGCAGGAATTCCAACTATTGACAGAACACAATATGATGAGACATTCGCAGAACTAGTTCTTTCTCATGAAGCATTCACTCGTCAGGAAATGGCAAGAGAAAAGGACCAGAATCAGGATCCTAATCTTTTATTTTTAAAACGCCAGACACGCACACGCTCAGAAGGCGGTGTCTATATCAATCTATATGATAAGCTGTTTCCTCACTGTTCTGTTCATGAAGATGAATCACCTGCCGCTTTCTATCGCAGAAAAGCGTATCTATTAGGCTACATGGCTCGTATGGCAATTGATGTTGCTCTTGAAATCAAGCCTAAGACAGATCGAGATCACTTTCGATTTAAGCGATTATCTGCCTCAGGAGAGCTTATGTTTCAAGAGTTTCGTCGTGTATTTAAGGAGACATCTAAACGTATGCTTACTGAGATGGACTCGCGTATTCACTTCGAACAGCAACAATATGCAGGAAAGAAGATAGTTGAGCTTATTCAGGAGGAGAACGTTGGATACTACTGGCGTGCATCTAGTTTCATGTATGATATTGAAAAATCATTTAAGGGAAAGTGGGGAGGAAAAGATGGTATTTCACAAGAGCTAACTCGCTTTGCATATCTTGGAACGGTTGCTCAATTACGCCGCGTAAACATGGACGTTGATAAAGGTGGCAAGATTGTTGACATGAGACGTATTCATTGCTCAACATGGGGTCTTATGTGTCCTATTGATAACCCAGATGGTCGCAATATTGGTCTTATCAAATCTATGACTCTTCTGTGTGCTATTTCTACTGCTTCTGCTTCAAAAGATGTGTATGATATTGTAAAATCCAATTCAGAGTTTATTCCACTCTCTCTGATTAATCCTTCAGTGTGGGAGCCTTCTTGGACACGTATCTACATAAACTCAGATTTAATGGGTGTATTAAGAAAGAATTCTAATTCACTTTACGAAACACTCATTGATAAACGCAGAGCAGAAAAGATACCAAAGTTTGTTTGTATTTCTTGGAATCGCCTTGAGAACGAGTATCTAATCTATACGGATGCAGGCCGTCCTTGCAGACCAATATATCAGGAAGGAGTAAAGCCGGAGCAGATTAAGAAACTCAAGTCATGGGAGTCAATTTCTAAGACACACATGGACTATGTTGATTCCGCAGAAACCGAGAACATTCGAATTAGCATGGAACCATTTAATGCAGACCTTCCATCTGAGATTCATGGATTAGCAATTCTTTCGGCTTCTGCTTCTGTTTCGCCAAATTGTGACTTTGATCCTGGAACTCGTAATGCATTCAGCTGTCAACAGCTAAAACAGGCATGTAGTTGGTATAATACTGCCTTTAATAAGCGATTTGATACAATTTCGACATGGCTAAATTATGCTCAACGACCTCTGTCTCAAACATGGGTATATAATCATATTTTAGGCTGCTTACCATATGGTGAGAATCCAATGGTAGCACTTATGGTTTATTCTGGTTACAATCAAGAGGACTCTGTTCTGCTAAATGAATCTGCATTGAATCGTGGAATGTTTCATACAACATATTATCACTCTTACGACTTCCAAGAGGAGCCCATTAATATGGGGTTTGATAAAGGTGAAGTAAAGGTGTTTGAATCTACACTTTTTGGTAATATTGCAACTGATCCTAAGTATCGTGAAACAGTAACACGTAGAGAAGGATATAACTATGACCTACTTGACTCTGATGGTATTATTCGTGCTGGAGTAGAAGTAGATGACAAAACTGTTTTGATTGGTGTTGTTCATCCAACAAAGAACTCTAGTGGATTAGTAGTTGGATATTCCGATGCATCTAAGTTTACCAAGAAGGGTCAAACAGGATTTGTAGATTCAGTATATCGATATGTCACAAAAGATGGACTGAGAGCGGCAAAGATTCGAGTCGCAGAGCACCGTATTCCTATTTTAGGTGATAAGTTTAGTGCTCGTCATGGGCAAAAAGGCACGGTTGGTCTTCGTATTCGCGAAGAAGATATGCCTTATACCGCTAAAGGCATTCGTCCAGATATGATTGTAAATCCTCATGCTTTTCCATCTCGTATGACAATTGGTCAATTTATTGAATCAATGTCTACCAAGTTAGGTTTAGAAATGGGCTCATTAATTGATTCTACTCCCTTTAGTACGCAGAATAGAGTATCTGAGACATCAGAATTACTTGTGAAGAATGGATTTCATCCATATGGTCACGAGATTCTATATAATGGTCAAACAGGTGAGATGATGGAAGCAGAAATCTTCATGGCACCAACCTACTATATTCGTTCAAAGCTGATGGTAGAAGATAAGTTAAACTATCGGGCAACTGGTCCAAAGAAGCTACTCACACATCAGCCCGTCGAAGGACGAGCAAACGACGGTGGTCTACGTATTGGTGAGATGGAACGTGATTGTTTAATCACACATGGTGTTTCAAAGTTTTTAAATGAATCTTTAATGGAACGCTCAGATAAGACAGAAGTTCTGTTTCAACCTGAAAGTGGATTATTAGATGCGAATCCTGAATTAGAATCAGTTATATTAACAGCACCATATGCGCTAGGTCTTACGATTCACGAATTGGAATCAATGCACATTTCTGTTAAACTAACGTCTTAACTTCTTGCGACGTGTTGATTTCTTGGCCTTTCTTTTTTGAGTTCTGCGACGCTTGCCTCCCAATCTTGACTGCAAATAAGCATGGCATCTCGGAAATCTAGTTCTATCCTTTTCTCTTATTCCTGTTGGATTTCCTGATGCATCAAATTCTAAGTTTGGCTTTAAGGCTACTTCAAATCCTTGACCTAAAAGCTGAGCTATACTTGTAAAATAAATCCTTTTTTGCTGCTCAGTTTGAGCTACAAACGCATCTCTATCAGGTCCTGCCTTAAATTCTAATTTATTTCTTTCTGCAGATTGCATCTGTGAAGTTAAAAGTGTAAACACATCAGTTAAATATTCTGTTACACAAACAGTTCCGGCTCTTTGTATAAGCTCGGGATGGCGTCTTGGATCAATCTTTGACAATACTGTAATTAGTTCAGCTCTAATTCCGTCAATAAATTGAGGAGGTATAACTCTCGCAGATTCGAGAATTAAATCCGATATTGTCTGACTTTCATCCATCGAGTTACTTGGACTTCTGCCTATAGTAGCGGGACTATCAGGTCTAGGCTTTGGACTAGAAGTAGGTGTAAATAACCCCTTGAACATATTATACATTGACAACGGATTTTCTTGCAAGGAGCTTATAGAACTACAAATATGTCAGAGCACTTATATGTAATCAAACGCGACGGCACTCGTGAGCCTGTATCATTTGACCAAATTCTTTCACGTATTCGCAAGCTATCCAACGGACTCGATCATGTAAATCCTGATCTTGTGGCTCAAAAAGTATGTATGCAGTTATCTGATGGAGTAAAAACTTCAGAACTAGATGAATTTGCAGCCGAAACATGTGCGATGATGCAGTCTCGTTATCATCCCAATTATGGTATGCTCGCAGCTCGTATTCTAGTAGATAACCACCAGAAGAATACTCCCAATACTATGCTTGATTGCGTTGAAAGTCTATACCATGACCAATCGATTATCTGTGATGAAGTTCATGACCTTGTATGTAATCATTTTGCAGAATACGAGCGTATGATTGAGTATTCTCGTGACTATATGTTTGACTACTTTGGATTTAAGACACTTGAGCGAGCATATCTTCTTAAGAAGAATGGTAAGGTCATTGAACGTCCTCAACATATGTGGATGCGAGTCGCAATTCAACTTCATGGCAAGAATTTCAGTGACGTAAAGGAGACGTATGACGCACTATCGCAGGGATATTTCATTCACGCAACACCTACTCTCTTCAACGCAGGAACAGAACATCCTCAGCTGTCATCATGCTTTCTTCTTACGATGAATGCGGATTCGATTGGAGGAATTTATAAGACTCTTGGCGATTGCGCTCAAATCTCAAAGTGGGCAGGTGGTATTGGTCTCGCAGTTCATAATATTCGGGCACGCGGTTCTCGTATTGCAGGAACAAATGGTGAGTCAACCGGAATTGTTCCCATGCTAAAGGTCTTCAATGATACCGCTAAGTATGTAAATCAGGGTGGAAAGCGTAATGGTTCATTCGCAATCTACTTGGAACCTTGGCATGCGGATATTGAGGAGTTTCTACGTCTTAAGTTGAATCAGGGCGCTGAAGAGGACCGTGCTCGTGACCTGTTCTATGGTCTTTGGATTCCAGATATATTTATGCAACGGGTTGAAAGTGATGGAGATTGGACTCTCATGTGTCCCAACGAATGCCCACTTCTACTTGACTGCTGGGGTGCCGCATTCAATAGTGTATATACCGATTATGAGAGACGTGCATATGGTCGAAAGACGATTAAGGCAAAGAAGCTATGGCAGATGATTCTGGACGCCCAAATCCAGACAGGAACACCATATCTCTGCTATAAGGACGCAGCTAATTCTAAGAGCAATCAACAACATCTTGGAACCATTAAGAGCTCAAATCTTTGCACAGAAATCATGGAGTTTACATCTCCTGATGAGACCGCAGTTTGTAATCTTGGCTCTTTAGCTCTTCCTAAGTTTGTAGAATATAACCAATTTTACGAAGCAAATTGGTTTAACTTTGATAAGTTGCGCGCCTATACTAAAATTCTTACTCGTAATTTGGATATCGTTATTGATAAGAACTTCTATCCTACACCAGAATGTCGTAATTCAAATATGAGGCATCGTACGATTGGGATTGGTGTTCAGGGACTAGCAGATGTATTTGCTAAGCTCAAGCTAGCATGGACATCAGATGCAGCAAAGAAGCTAAATCGTGAAATCTTTGAGAATATTTATTATGCAGCACTTGAGGCATCGATTGAGCGCACGGTTGAGCTTGCCGAGTATCAGCATAATGGGTATAGTGTAACTGCGAGTCATCCATCCTATTCTGGCTCTCCAATGTCGAAGGGTCAGTTTCAGTTTGATCTATGGAACGATTTGCCTCGTGAGACTCCTTACCTAAACTGGAATAATCTTCGAGCGAGCAATGGTTATAATGGTGTTCGCAACTCTCTGCTTGTAGCACCCATGCCTACAGCCAGCACATCTCAAATTCTTGGAAACAACGAATGCTTTGAACCATTCACTTCCAATATCTATACTCGCCGTGTTCTTGCAGGAGACTTCATGGTAGTAAATAAGTATTTAGTGGACGAACTTACAAAGCTAAATCTATGGACTACAGAGATTCGCACTCGAATTATTGCAGACAATGGTAGTATTCAGAGCATCACAGAAATTCCAGAGAGTATTCGAGAGGTCTATAAGACTGTATGGGAGATTCCTCAGAAAGTATTAATCGATATGGCTGCTGATCGAGCCCCATTTATCTGCCAGTCGCAGTCGCTCAATCTATTCCTTTCCGAACCCACATATGCAAAGATATCAAGTATGCATATGTATGCTTGGAAGAAAGGTCTAAAAACAGGTTGCTATTATCTTCGCACAAAGGCAGCTTCATCGGCCCAAAAATTCACAGTCGAACCCCCTGCGTCAAATAATTGTTTGACATGCTCATCCTAAGAATTTCTCTAAAGCAGAGTATAAAACAAATGGAAGGTTTCATCCCAGTCAATGGATCTGCTGGCAATTCTGCCCCTGTTGGGGCTGTTCTCGGTGGTCGCCGTCGTAAGCTAAAGCTTGTCACGAAGAAGCAGGCTCGTAAGATGCTTAAGAAGCTTGGTAAGAAGCTTAAGGGCGGTGGCGATGAGCCCGTCGTTGTAGCCGCCGATGCGCCTGCGGGTGGCAAGCGCACTCGCAAGAAGCGCGCAGCGTCTCGCAAGGCTTCACTCGGCAAGATGTTTGGCCTTTAAAGATTCACCAATTTCCGAAACCATCGCAAATAGTTTTTCATTGAAACCAAAGTGGCATCCATTTGGCTCCTTGAACTCAGGAATCTTACGAGACGACGTATTTCTTGAATGAACTAAACTAACAATAACCTCCTGGGGAGATAACTCCCGACACATGTGCTCGCGACCGCGAATAAATGCGTCACCTTCTGCAATTTGAGTATCGCCAAACTTACGCTCTTCCCAAAAGCTACGAGTAAAAACTAGAGTAGCTTCAGATACTCGCTCAGACATTGGTAGAGAAAGAGGAGGAGCATTCATAAAAGAAGAATAATTACAGATATCGTAACAAGGAATCACACTACAGAAGGCACACTCCTTTTTAGGAGAGGCAAGAAGCATAGCAGTACGATGTAATACACTATTATTTGGGTATACGTCATCATCATCCATAAATGTAATTACATTATACATTGCCTTTGAAATACCAATATTACGCTTCTCACCAATTGTCTTCTTTTCATTCAGCCTTACATATACTACATTCGGAACACCAAAAAGTGTATCTTCAATAGAATCATCGCCATCATCTACTACAATTAGTTCCATCTTCTCTTCAGGATATGACTGAATCATGTAAGAATACTTCATAACTGGCATAAATAGACGTCTATCCCGTGTTACACAAACAATGGATACATTTGGCAACTGATCTTCCTTTGGCATAATATCCTTGAGTGAATATGGAGTTTCAATAGAAAAGATAACCGGAAGTAGGTCTTTCATATACGCAATAAATCTACGATGGTTTGTTTCATATAGAGTGCGCATAACCTCAGAGTCTGTTTTGTGTTCCCTCTTTGACTTATGATTATATCGTTGCAATACCTCGCAGAGAGAGTTCTTATCAGAGTTTACTAGAAGACCAAAACAACTGTCATGTATCATAGTTTCACGTGGGTGAACAAATAGAGCCTCTTCTGCTACATCTTCTAAAAATGGAGCAATGGAAGATAAAATTAGATTACATCCAGAAGACATAGCCTCATTTACTGCATGACCAAATCCCTCTGTTTTAGATAGGCAAATACAAAGACCCGATTCCTTGACTAGATTATCGTAGTCTTCACTTGAGAGTTTACCATGTAAAACTACTTTATCTGTAATTAAATCGGGTACATCAATTTGTCTCTGCGATACTACATTCAAGACTGGAAGACGAGCAAAATCAATTGGAGCAGTCTGCTTTAAACGAATATATGCATCAAAAATTACTTGAATCTCTCGATATATATTTTTTCCCAAAGGAACAATTGCCTTATAATAATTCTTTTTAGAAGAGTATTCCTTACTTAATGACGTCCAGCCAATATATCTTACATGTGTCGCAGTTAATGACTTAAAAATGCGTTCAGCTTCATGAGTCTTTACCCAAATTTCATTAACCATATGCATATAAGGAATCCAATCTTGAAATGTCCATTCGTGATTGGGAATCCAAATGTTTCGCCCTGCGTATGGAAAAAGACAAGGATTTATAATCTCAAAAAAGATATTGAAATCTGCCTCAATACATTGAGGTTGAGTATATTGAATTAAAGCGATTTGAACCTTATCATCAAAAACTGCCGTAAGAAGACCACGAATAATATCGACATCTTGTGCCAATCCAGTATCCTTACGATGATTACTAATTAGATTTATTCTCATTTACATTTTAACTTACTTTGGAAGTAAACGCCTTGTAGCGCGCCCACGAAAGGGACGACGAAGTGTTTTTGATCTTACTTCTAAATATCTTAGGTAAGTCTTCCAAGACTCACTATCTTGTGATACACAAGGTGCAAACACGCATGGTCTATCACGCCACCATTTTACATTCTTTTCACCATACCATCTCCAAAGTTGAACAGGGTCTTTAATTTCTTTGGATTCACTTAATTCAGTTTCCTGAGTGAGTCTACGACAGTCGTCCTTTTCATCTGTAGAGAAGTATCCATAATGAGGACTAAATAAATCTGTTTTATAAAGCTCAATAGGAACAAACTGCTTACCACTCCATGCTATCCCGCCAATAGGACGAAATGAATCCCAAAGAGTTTCAAATACATACAACTTACTATTTAGTTTTCCGTATATGTTATCGTGAAATGTAATTAACTCCATTATCTGCCTAGAAGAAAGACTTCAGCTCACCAGTACGCGTCCCATATACTTCAACATTCATTGGGTTTGCGATAGGAGGCGCAAACACTTCCAAATCTTGGACATAAAACTGGTGAAAATCAACCTCCGAGTATACCTTAGCCGCCGAGAAGCCAACAACACGAGCATTTAGATCTGCTAACTCTTCAGCTACAGCACCAGCATTCTTTGCATACATCAAATAGTAGCTGCGCATAATAATCTGAATCTGCTGTTCATCCTGCTTATCAATACTATACTTTCCACCACTCATACGATGAACTTGCTCTCGAATATCAGACTGAATTTTATCGATGTTAGCCTGACTAAAAAAGATTTCATTAAGAGGTGTTGAATAATGAATGTGTCCAATTAAGTCAGTGCGAATTGTTTGCTGATCAAAAAGTTGCATTCCCGTAGGAGTGCTCTTATAAGCAGTGGCAGCATATGCGTTAGCTGCTTTGTCACGTATATTTGATACCGGTCCACTCATGCTAGGTCCAGCAAAAAGATGATTGCTTGATGTCATATTGTAACGACTTTGAACACTCTTAGGGTCCACAAATGCTGAGCTATCCATTTATACTTGTAATTTACTTATTTTCCAGTAAAGCTTGATATGTCGCATTTGATAGACATTCTTCAATTTGAAGAGTTAATGAAAAACTACCATATTTCATGTCAAGTATATTTCCATATGCATCTATAACTGAAACACTAATTAGATTAATATTTGTTGGTTGTTGAAAATGATATTGTTTATGAGTCGTATTTAGACTATTATTATCATATTGTGTAGTAAATTTTGGCACATTCAATACAATCTTCATAAAAGCAGTAAATTGTGTCTGATTTCCATTAACATGAGTAATTAAGTTCCAATCACATAACTTTAAGAATACATATTTGTCTTGAACTATGTCTGGAAAAGTATCGGCAATAATTTTAGGTGTATTGAATCCGTTTGGACGATATAGATTTATACCTTCATCTGGAAGAAGTAATGGCTTTGAGAAAACTTGTTTTTCAAGTATTCCTAAGTTATATCCAATTCCATTGCCATATGAATTTGATGTTGAAGTTGGAAATATAACTGAAAAATTACGATAAGGACTGTAATCTTTATTAAAATATATTAAATGAGATGTAGGTGCATAGTTTATACTTATAATTGCAACATCATTGCCATTACCATCCGGTGTTTTTAAAGCAGGAACTCTAAGAATAGCATATTGTATTGCTCCCAATAAAGTTGTTCTATCTGGTGTATCTGCAACTGGCACATAACCAGCGGGCACAGGATTAGGTATAACATTTGGAATATAAGGTGTACCTGTAACTGTATTAACAATATTTATATAATTTCCATCAGGTATTGTTATTATCCATGTATTAGATGTATCAGCCGATGTAGATGTATATGGATAAATAATGCTAAAAGTAGTATTTCCTCTTTTAGATGAAAAACTATAAAAACTATTTGAAAATTCAAGAGAGGTAACTTCTACAGAATATACATTTTTATATTGACGGGAAGTTCTTAAGACAAAATTGCTACCAAGTTGTAAATTTGGTATAGGCACTCCATTAGTAGCCCCTGTGGTATTTCCCGAACAGTTATATATTGGTGTAACACTTGGAGCCGCATTCTGTCGAAAACTTCCGTCAATATTCAAAACATTCATACGAAAAATACTATCTTTTTTTACATTTGCAAGACCATCTCCGCCGATTGCCTTCTCGGGCTGAATTACATGCTCTGGTTTTCCTCTATCACCATGAAACTTATTAAATTCTTCTTTATCTTCTAACTCATTATCAGAATAATCAAATTTTTCATAGGGTGGTTGATCTTCATCATCATATTCAAGCTGATGAACTAATACATTTTTTGCATTTTCATCATACACTTCAGCTAATATTTGCTGATATGTCGGCTCCATTTACTATGATAATTTCAATTTATGTAAGTAAATAGAACATGGCGTTATCATCTAGCGCATGGTTATCGCAATCTAGAAACATTGTATGCGGGTCTACAGGAGCACAAGGTCCTACAGGCCCACAAGGTCCGCAGGGTAATTCAACTGGTCTCACATTTTATTATGGTATAACTCCAACTGGAGCAACAGGAACTGCAGCTGTTACAACTGGCACTATGATGACATATCCTCCACCACAACCTACTAATCCAAATGGGACATATCCATCAGTTTATGGATATTATAATCAGGTTGTTTCTACCGGCCAAGCGACAGGAGATCTTATTGCTAGGTTTCAAACACCTGTTGGAGTTCCTGGAGTTTCAACTATTCCTATCGGAACTTGGATAAATTCTATAAATGCGTATTCATTAATTACTGCTGCTCCGGATAGCCCAACTGGGCCAACTGCTTTTATGTATTTTGAGTCTCGGCTTGGATTAGCACCAAATACTGTATTTTTATCAAATAAAAATAGACCAACAAGCATTACTGGAGGTGGAATTGTTGAACAAGTATATCTATTAGAAGATACATTACAATCAGCAATAGCTATACCAACACCCGCTACTAACTTCATAATTACTGACTTCTATATGATAGCTCCAGCCGGAACAATATTTCAGTTCTGGACAAATGGTGATTCAATTAGTCAAGTTTCTACATCACTTGCTCCTCAGTCAGGGACTACTGGAGCAACAGGAGCACCTGGTTCTACTGGTTCTACTGGAGCTACTGGAGCTACTGGTCCAGTAGGACCACAGGGTTCTCCAGGCGGGCAAGGGCCACAGGGATTGCCTGGCAACAATGGTGCAACTGGAGCACCTGGAGCGACAGGCGCAAATGGCACAAATGGCACAAATGGCACAAATGGCGCACCTGGAACACCTATTGCAGGTATTGATAGCGTAGGTCGTATAGCTATTAATGGTCCCTATTCGTACGTACCATTCGTTTACCAAGGTGTTTCATTGTTTGTTTTTGGTGATATTGCTCTATCAAATTCTCTTAGGGTTGGTACGGATATTCAAGCTAGTGGGGGAATAGTTGCTGGTATAGAGGGGATTAACACTACTGGGGGGCTTAATGTTGGCCAAAATATTAACTGTGTTGGGCAGATTGCTGTTGGCTCAAATGGAATAGTATCGCAGGGAGGTATTACATCAGCTGGTTCTATGAGAGCCGTAAACTTTATTGTAAGTTCTGATAGGACAATTAAGGAAAATATAACAGAGGCAAGAAAATCATACATAGATGATTTGACAAAACTTCGAGTTGTAAACTATAATTATATTGATGATTCTAAAAAATCGAAAAAGTTAGGATTTATTGCTCAAGATGTTGAAAAGATATTTCCAAGCATTATTACTGAAGATAAGGGTGTAAAAGGTATTTCATATTCTGCATTAATTCCTATGCTGGTTTCTGCAATTCAGTCATTAAAGCAAGAAGTAGATGCTCTTAAACTTTTAGTAAACTCAACTCACTGAGCCACATTCCCTTAGGAGTTTGAGCCTCCAAATCTACAATCTTTTGCTTTAGGTCTATGAGATCCTTTTCGTGCTTCTGGGCATGCTTGAGAGTAAGAGATGCGATAGGCAGATTCATAAGGTAATCAAAGCTATCCTTAATCTTGGCAAACTTCTCTTCTTCAAGTAGCTCATCACATTTCTCGAGAGTCTGTCGACGTAGGTCAGGCAGAGGAGTATCCTCACACTGCTGCTTAATGAATCGCACAACATTCTCATGATACGGCAACTTGTCACGAAGCTCTTTCAATAGAAAGTCACGACGCTTTCCATACAGCTCAAGTCGCACACAAACAAACTCATTTAGAATGGCGTTTGGTGAGTCATATTTCTTGATGACACACCGACTGTCAAATGCGTGCATATTGGTGAGCTTAATCTTCTCAGTCATCAGCTTCTCAATAGCAGGAACACCGCCAGTTCCAATCTTCACCTTTACGAGAACATCAGTGTCCGTAGAAGTATCTGTATAATCTTTAATCGTTCCATCAACGCACATCTTATCGAGAGTCTCGCGAAAGTCAGATGTCCATGTTCCAATGGGAAGGTCAGTGATGATCGCAGTATCTCCGTCCATCTTCCAGAGACCTTCGACAAGATAATCCTGCTTATCTATCTTCGTAATCTTCCCTTTGAATCCACGGGTATAAGGCGCAAACTCTCGGTCCAATCCAGTGCCCTTCTCAAGCCACTGAATAATTGCACTCTTCAATTCGGCCGGATTAAAGGATGGAATAAACGTAGAGTATCCAGTGCCGATACCCCGAGACCCATTCACAAGAAGCATTGGAAGAACTGGCGCATACCACTCAGGCTCTACAAGAATACCATCATCATCACGATACTTCAAAACATCAAAGTCATCGCTTGGCACAAGCTGAGAAACATATGGCTGAAGATACGTGTGAATATAACGAGGAGATGCGGAATCCTTGCCTCCCTGAAGACGAGTCCCAAACTGTCCCTGAGGCACCAACCATGCCATATTGTTTGACCCTACAAAGTCCTGAGCCATTCCAACAATCGCATCATTAAGAGATGCTTCGCCATGATGATACCCAGAATGCTCACTAACATATCCTGCGAACTGAGCCACTCGAATCTCTGACTTCAAATTACGCTTGAAAGCAGAGTAGAGAATTTTACGCTGCGAGGTCTTGAGACCATCCATCATATTTGGAATTGACCTCTCCAAATTATAGTTTGAGAAGTGAATCAGATCACGATTTACAAACTCTTCATACATGAGATTATCGCCCGGCTTTGCGTTGACAATCTCCGAACGATCATATGTCTTCAACCAATCCTTACGATTATCCGCCTTCGCCTTATTGAACGCCAAATCAATGGACGCATCAGATGAATCACCAGAATAGGAATAGTTTACAATATTGAGACTCTTGAAATATTCCTTTGCCTCATCGCGAGTAGAAGTGCCCAATCCCTTGTAATACTTCACCTTCCAGCCCTTAGAAGCATCGGTCTTACGCCACTCCTCATACTCATACTGAGTATAGAATGACTTATTAAGCTTACCCTTATTCGCTTTTACGATAGGCGTAGCCATGTAGGTGATAAACCCAGAAATCTTAATAAGCTCATGCCACAGCTCGTGAAACATGTTGATAAGAAGACCTCGAATATGTGACCCATCATAATCCTGATCGGTCATAATGAGAACCTTGCCGTATCGCAAAGAGCGAACATCGGCATACTTCTTACCAGACTCCAGACCAATAATCTTCTTTAGATTAGCAATCTCCTCAGTGGCCTCCACCTTCTTTGCAGAGATGTCCTTCACATTCAGAAGCTTACCCTTAAGAGGAAACACGCCATAATACTTACGCTGTTCTTGAGAGAGACCACTGATAGCCATCGCCTTAGCTGAATCTCCCTCAGTAAGAATCAGAACACACTCATGACTCTTTGTAGTTCCAGCATACACGGCATCATCTAGCTTGGGAAGACCAGTCAGCTTTGACTGCTTCTTTCCATCTGTCTTCTTCATATCTTTCGCATCCTTAGCGTCCTGTGCTTCCAGAACCTTATCCACAATACTTAGCTTAGTGATAGCCTTCTTAAGAAATGCCTCGTCTAGCTTACAAGAAACTTTGGAAGTGAGAACCTCCTTAGTCTGCGAGCTGAACGACGGATTCTCAACAAAGCAGTGAATAAATACCGCCAGAGAATCCCGAACCAGTGCGGGTTTAACTTTGATTTTCTTCTTTGTTTCTAAATACGTAACTATATGCGAAACAACTTGATTCGTAATTTCATCCACATGTTTGCCGCTGCGAGTCCAAATGCCGTTAACAAAGGACACATTAAATGCCCGTCCAAAAGTGGAATCAGCAATTGCAATCTGCCACCCTACTTGAGGAATTTCTGTGACGATGGCTGCATCTTTAGGAAGATACCAAGCGCAGTACGTTGCGAAATTCCTCATCCGAGTAATAGCTGCTCCGCACCATGTAACCTTAACACCGTTCCCGACCACTGTCATTGCAAGGTCGTAGACCCGACGTTCAATAACCTTAAGTAGTCCATCTGGAATCTTATTATCCTTCCAACCAAAGCGAGTAAAATCAGGAGTCCACTCTAGCTGAACGTAAGGCTTTGTCTTACATGCCTTCACGCTTGGCATTCCAATCACTGACATATTATTCTCGAATGTTTGTGTGTATTTTACCTGTCGCTTTCCATCAACAACGGTTAGCACAAGCTTTTTTGCAAAGATATTAACAAGTTTGACACCATATCCATTCTTGCCACCAACAAGCTTCTTTTCACTCTTATCATAGTTTGTAGATGTGAGCAACTCACCAAAGATCATCTGTGGAATATAGACACCATACTCGGGATGCTTATCTACATCAATCGACTCTCCATCATTCTTGATAACGATTGTTGCTCCATCAACAACTGAAATCTCAATGTGTTTGACCGGATTATTACATCCCTTCTGCTTGAGGCGCACAACATGGTCATGTGCATTCACAAGAAGCTCATCAAACAGTTTGTAGAATCCAGGATTAAAGTTTGAAATAGATGTTTCCACAAATGATTCTCCATCAACAACGAATAGTTCCTCTGTTGCATTCTCAATTGAACCGATATATGTATCGGGCAGCGAGAGAATGTGCTCTCGGTGCGTGTGCTTGCGATATTGCTTGGATAAATCTGCCATCTGTAATACTCATCAAACTTGGTGCATTTAGATTCGTTTTATATGGAGTAGTTTTAACGTTTTAAACATATTTACACTAAATGCCTCCTCGAAAGATGAAGACAACAAAAGAGAGCACAGTTGTGAATGAAACTCCAGTTGTGTTTTTTCTTAGAATAGGCGAAGAAGAAGAGGAAAAAGCAATTATTCCTGCAGATGAAGCACTTGTTTCCTATGCAGATATTCTAAATACAGTAGAGGGTTCTCGTGTTGCTGAAAGATTTAATACAGACCTTTTGAAGTCAGTTTTAGATAATATGTCTGGTGATAGATATAACCCTCAAACAGCCTGTTTTTGGTGCTGTCATGCTTTTGGATGGCCCGCATGCGTTCTTCCTAAGTCATATGATGCTTATAAGAATATTTATAAGGCTGAAGGAAACTTTTGCTCTCCAGAATGTGCTTTAGCATATTGTTATTCAGATAATCGTATTTCTGATTCAACAAAGTGGACACAACATGCTCTTCTTGGAAAGATTTATTCAGATCTTTACAAGACTCGTGTTTTATCTCCAGCTCCTCCACGCACCTTACTTCGTATGTTTGGCGGTGTCCTAGATATTGAGCAATATCGTGAATATAGCGCAGGTTCAAATGATATTGTATTATCTGACCTTCCACCGATTCGTCTACAGTTCCCCTCTATGAATGTACAGGGTCCTCTTCGTGATATTAAGAAGTATGTATCTCTATCGATTGATATAGTTGAAAAGGCAAGCGAACAGCTTCGCCTCAAGCGCTCTAAGCCTACAAACTCTAATGTTCAGACCCTTGATATGTGTATCATTGGAAAGAATCGCTAATGCTTGCGTCTAGTCTTGCGAGCCTTCTTGCCCTTGCGCTTGCGACTCTTTTTGCCACCCATTCTAGTTACTGCTTTCATCATTAAGTTGTGCCCTTCTTTATCTTCACGCGCCTTCTTCTGTGCAGGTGTCTCTTTTACTTTAATTACGACAGCTTCATCTTCAGAAGACCGTCTGCTTGAAGAGAGAGATGGGGGTAGTGACTCGCCCAACTCCGCACGCTCTTCTGCACTAAGGGGACCTAATGGTTTGCCAAAGTTTGGTTTAGATGCCATTTATATACATTACGCATAATTTTAACAAATGCTCTCTTTTTTTAAATCTTTTTGTAAGACGCGAGGAAAGCCATTATGTTGCACTATTGAATGTGAACGCAATATTCCACAAAATACATCGAAGAGTACGGTATCTATCAATAATACTCGTATGGATGCTATTATTAGCTATATTACGACTCTTCCTCTTTTACAGAATATTCTCTGTATGAATCACCCAGAATATCTACCATATGAGTTTGAACCAATTCTTTTGGAACCAGATTTATATTTTCAACTTTTGGAATTAAAACACAATGATGAACAAGTAGAAATAATTCGATTCAAGCTATTTTGCTATGAGCATGATATTCGCTATCTACAAACATTTGTAGATCGATGTAATATTGATTATGAACGTCGTATCGCAAATAAGTTGGGCACTTCTCTTTATTATTTTGATATGATGACAAATTCAAAAAGTAAGTCAAGAAATACACAAAATCCTCTGCCAAATACTCACCTCGTATACACTAAGCATAAGTTTTATACAACACGCACTTTTGATAATGTATTCTTTGAACAACGCCAGAATGTAAAGAACCACGTAAACTTTTTTCTAAATCGTCGCGATTGGTATGAGAAGAAGGGTATTCCTTACACACTTGGATTTCTATTTCATGGAGGACCTGGAACAGGAAAGACATCTTCGGTAAAGGCCATTGCAAATACTGCTCGTCGCCATATCATCAATATTCAGCTCTCTGATATTAAGACAAAGGCACAGCTACGTCATCTCTTTTTTAACGAGGATATTCACGTCTATAATGGAAATGTCACTGAACGATTTACAATTCCAGTGCATGAACGTCTGTATGTGATTGAAGATATTGATGCGATGGGTGATGCAGTTCTTCGTCGTGAATGGAAGAAACCTACATCAAGCGTTGAAGAGAAGCCAAAGAAGACAGGAGATCCCTGGCTTGATATTATAGATGAAGATGCAAAAGAGCCTATTGATTTGTCCTTTTTACTTAATCTATTGGATGGAACATTAGAGTCATCGGGACGGATCATCGCGATTTCATCAAACTTTCCTGAGCGTATTGATCGTGCGTTAATTCGTCCGGGTCGTATTGATATGATTATTCACTTCAAGAAATGTAATTCTGCTATTTTAAATGAAATGGTGACAAGTTTCTATGATAAGAAACTTGATGGACTCATCTGTGAAGATTATAAGTGGAGTCCAGCAGAAGTAAACCAAATTCTCTTTCGTAACTTTGAGAAGCCTGAAAATGCAGTCCGTGAGTTGAACGAGCTGCAGCCTAAGGATTTATATGGATTTGATTTACTCGAGAATGATGCAGAAATGAGTTATGAGAAGTATGCTAAGGAGAATAACATGCCTTTGCCAGCCGAATAATATTTTGACAATATTTCCAAACACTCTCCTTTGAAGAATCACTCATGTTAGCAACATACTGCTTTAGCTTACCAAAGATATTCATATCCTGAATGTATTCACTATACTCAGAAAAATCAGTATCAAGAAAGAACTTCTCATCGCGAGCCATGATTTTATCTTCATACTGATTGGTATTTTCATAAATATACTTTGCAAGCATTGAAGGATTCGTTGAGCGAAGAAGTCTTACACTAGTGGTGCACATTGCAAAATCACTATCATCAGGATACATATCATTCAGCTCTGCAAGAAAAGAACTAAATTGGTCAAATAATGCTGTCATTAGGACTGTCTTGGAAGCCATTTATACTTTATTCCTCGGTTATGTTAAAGTTACTTGCGCTCAACGCCTCCAAATTCCTTTTCACGCTGTAATGACATGGCTTCCATACGAGATGCTACATCATTATTTGCACCTGTTTTGCTTTTGATTGTATTTTCAGTTGCTGGCTCGGCAGCAGGAGCTCCTGTAGGAACATAATCTAAAAATGTCCACATACTTCCACCACCTGATGCAGGTTGGGCCGGATTATCCCATAATGAATATGCCTCACCCATTTTACCCGATCCTTCAAATCCCCACGGACTATATTCTCCAGGAGCAGCCGCTGAAGAACCACCTTGTGCAATTTGAGGTCCAGTTGGAATCTCTTTGCGTGCATTAGTTGCCTTTGCAATAAATCCAAAGATATCCTTTCCTACAATTACATCTTTTGTCTCTGGAACATAAACTGTTGGAACTTTCTTAAGAAATGCGGGAATCTGATCTCTCGGTAGACTTTCTACTAGAATAAACTTATATAATCCAGCCTTATTGAGTCCCTTAATAGTCTCAATAATCTGCTTTGAGTTCGGACATCTTTCGCTATAAAAAAGATATGGTTGTGACATGTTATTCACTTTTCACGAAAAAAACGGATGAAACATTAACGAAATAAGATATTAGTAAGAATGGCAAGTATTCAAAATGTTAAAGTTTCCAAGAGTGGGTTTGAGCTTGATTGCGAGCTTCTCAATTTTCCAGTATCATTCTGCAATGGACTTCGCCGTATTGCGCTCGGAAGTATTCCCAGTGTAGTAGTTCGTGATGTTAAGATTATAGAGAATACGACTCAATTGCCTCACGAAATGCTCAAGCACCGAATGGAGATGCTTCCCATAAATGTTATGATAACTGATTCAACAACTATCAAGGATGGCAAGTTAGTATTAAATGTGGAGGCATCAGATGCAAAGAATGTTACTACAGATGAGTTTGTAACAACACCTGCTGGGCTTATTATGAAGGACCGTGACCTTGACACTCCGCTTCTATTTCTGAAGATGCGTAAGGGAGAAGCTGTAAATATTGAAGCTCGTCTTGCTCTTGAGAATGATCAGGTGTCACAGGTTTGCACTGCCACCACTGGATGGCATGTTGATCCTAAGATGGCAGCAGAGGCTCGCAAGGCTTATCAAGAAGCAGGTAATGATGTGCGTATCTTCGATAACTGCCTTGTTCAGCGTTATTATTCTCGAGATGAAGCTGGTCGCCCTAATTGGTTTGACTTTCATGTAGAAAGTGTTGGAGTTTTGAAGTCAAAAGATATTCTATTGATGAGCGTTGTTATTCTTCGTAAGCAGATTGATGACTATATGAAGGAAGCGCTCGACAATATTCAGACCGAAACTGATGAGGGAACTTATTCGGTCTCACTTGAGCGAGGAGGTCATACAATCGGCTATCTTATGCAAGAGGTGATTTATGGAGACGCAAATGTAAACTTTGTGTCGTATGACATTCCTCATCCTCTAAAGAAAACTATGGTGTTACGATTTAATACCGCAAAGAAGCCAGATTCGATTCTAAAAACTGCACATAGCGTCATTGAGGAATATTGCTCGGTTGTAGAAAAGGGTCTATAGAATAACAATGGAAGCAGGATTTATACAATTTGATCCTGCTAGTGAGTTTGAGGTCATTGAAACTATAGACTTTGAAGAGGAAATATCAAGACCAGAGTCATTACGCTTTTTTACTTTGGATGAGCAGCTAACTGATTACTTCGATAAGGTGCTTCCCAAAAAAGGTAAGATTACAAAGTTTGAATACAATAAGATTGCTCAGGAAGTTGACCGTCTGCGTGAAATATATGAGGATATCATTACAGTCACAGATAGCGATTATACAGTTGACCTTTCTCGCAAGGAAATACATGTAGATTGGGTAAAGCCCATCTATACCGATTTAGAATTATCAACATATTCATATGCGTCTGACTGGATCCCTCTTTATAAACCTGCATTGCGTAGCACACCAAACTATTATCCTCGTATGTTGACCGCTTTACCGAAGCCATATAAGACAACCGGAAGCCAAGGTGTTTCTTATACACAAGGTGGTATTCTTGTTGATGATGATGGAAAGAATGCTATTCATGCAGTGCCAACATATATGCGAACGAAAGGTGTTATTCACGAAGATGGTTCGTTTAGTCTTGTAAAGTTGCCTATTTTAAATACAGCTGATGACATTAAGATTCGTGGATTCTTTATTGAAAAGCGCCCTATTGATATTCCTAAGCCTCTAGAAGGGCATCCATTTCTGGCTTCAAATGAATCATCTAAGTTTATTACTAATGAGCCACTTAATGAAGTGTTTCCAACAGTTGAAGCCATTATCACACATGGTGTTCCTAAAACATCTGATCCATATATCGAAGGTAAGAAGTTTTTAAAGCTTTATGATGTAAAACTCTCTTCGATTCCGTGGAATCTATGGAAAGAGACATTTCCACCTGTAGATACGATTACTGTAACTCCTGATGTAGTTTCAGTAGCATTCCCTGCTATTAATGACGAAGTTGCTCCATCTAAGAATCTACAGGATATTTATGTAGAAAAATGGTATCCTGGCATTGAACCAAGATTTTGGCTTTCGAGACAGGAAGACAATGGTGCTATTGTTGCCAAGATGATTCTTTCAAAAGCCAGTAAGGCTGGACTTCTTGCACCTGCCATGATTGGAGAGAAACCAGTATCGGTTGTGACAGCAAGTACACCCGAGGAGTGTTTTGTTGTAGATTCATTTGACTCATTTTTGAACTCTGGTGTTTATCGTTCTCCCGAATGGAATCTTGTTAATTCTGCGGTTGATAAACATAAGCCTTTGCCGGCAGGCTACTGTGTTCCTGTAGCACAGATTGTTCAAGAAAGAGCCGACTTTTTGGTTGGTAATAAGATTGCATGGAAGGAAACTACTGACACAGAATTACTAAAAGAGCACACTCAACTTTTAAAATTCTTTCAACATCTAGAGACGCCTGAAAAGGGTAGTAAATATGAGAAATACTCAGGACAGGCTCAATCAGATACACGAAGACAGATATTAGCTGTCATGAAAGATGAGAATCGTACGCCTACAGACCAAGCAGAGGCAATTGAAAAGATTCTTCGTGGCTCTTCTGTTACAGAAGAGAAACACTTTGATGCGTTAGAGCTATTTCTAATCTGTAATCATACTCTTTCTATTTTGAAGGGAGACCTAGAGACAGAGAAGGATGCCTTTTATGAAAAGTGGACAGCAATTGATGAAGGATTTCGTGCGTGTAAGTTTTGTGGTGAGCGAATTAATGCCGATGTATATACTGCTCAGGATGATTTTGATGAAGAAGGAAATGCTATTAAGTCACATGATGTTTTGGAATCAAGCGCTTTTGGCGGTGAAACACATGTAGCTGCGTTTGCTAATTCAATTAATAAGTTAAAGCCTGCGTTTATGTTAGATAATCCTGGTGAGGCAATTTTATATCTACTTATCTCACTTATGCAAGTTCTTCCTACAGAAGCTCAATTAATTCCAATTGTTCAAAACATTCGAGAATTAACAACAGTTCTTCGTGGAAATAAAAAGATTGAGAAAGCTGCTAAGGAGCGCACAGAAGGTATTCTTGGTATCGCAGGAATGGTGATACTTCTTCAAACGCATAACCCGTTTTTAATTCCTCGTCGTTCATTTGGGTCTAAGGTTTTAAAGCTAACCGGATATCCTCGTGATACAGACGATGTTTCAGATTCTCCTGCGCTTGATATTGTTATTTCAATTTTGAAAACAACTTTCGAATCATCTCCAAATACTTTTAAGGGACCAACAACAACTCTTCTTCGACTTGTAATTTCTAAACCGAAAGATGTTCGTAAAGAGTCTATATTATTTCTCAAACAAGCTGCTCAAAAGTTTAAGACACAAGTTCTTTCTGCGAAGGAACGATATGCCGAGCCAATAGATACAACAGCTACAACACAGCTATCTCTTCCTGTTCTCAAAGTTGAAAAGCCATCGTATAGTCCATCTGAAAAGATTGGAAATGAGGAATCTCCTGCGGTGTGTAATATTCCAATGCCAAGAAGCTATTTAACTGGTCGTCTACCACCAAGTGTGCTTCAAGAGCAGATAATTCTAACACCAACAAAGGTATCATCATCTGCTAGTTATATAATTGTTGAACAGGCATCTCCTGAAATTCTAACATTTAGTGATGCAGAAATTCGTCGCAGAGCTGGATTAGGATTCCCCAAGTCTACAAAGTTAGATAAAATTGATGCATTTCTAAAATCAGACACAGATGGTATCGCATATCTTGCTTTGCTTAACCGTATTCTTGATATTCTTTCTCTTGAAGGACTTGAAATTGGACGCGTTGCAGAATACAGGAAAATGAGTGTATTTTTACAAACTACAATATCTAGATCATTGGTTCGTGATGCTGCCAGAGGTATTGTGTATGAGTTAATGCAGGAGGTTGTAAAGCATAAGAATAAAACCGGATTATTGAGTGCTTTGACTACCGCAGTTCAAAGAGATCTCGTTTTCAGTATGATTTTGATTACCAAAGAGCAAGCGACTCTACAAGACTCAGACCTTCGCACTCGTGAGCGTGAAGTCTTCAAGCAGCGTATGCGACAGATGAACGATACTGAACGTGAGGCAACAAAAATGCTTCTTGATATTGGTATCGCACCATATATCATCACAAATGAAGATCGTGAAATATTTGCAAAGGAATATCGCCTACCTGACCCAGAAAGCGAATATGAAAAAGCAATGCAGGCAGAAGATACGGACAGACCAGAAGAAGGATACAATGCCTCGCGTGATTTAGAAGATGATGTAGCAGCGATTGTGGATGGAAACGAGCAGCAGGTCGATTATGGCGACTATGGTGACCGTCGTGAAGAAAGAACAGACCGTGATTATGAAACAGTAGCTAATTATGATTTTGATGAAGGATATGGAGTTTAACCTTTATTAATAATAAATGCCTAATGCTGCTCAAACAGCCAGACGAAGAAACAAGCGTATGCGTGAGTTAGCTCAAGGAAGGCGGGCTATTAGAGCACTTGACCCCGCTCTTGATCCCGACGTTGAACCTGAGGCAGAAGCTCCTGCTGAAGATCCCGCTCCCGCTCCTGCTCCTGCTCCTGCTCCAAACGGAGGCAGAAAGATAACTCGTAAAGTCAGAAAGTTAAAGCGCAAGACTCGTAGACGCTAAGCAAGTTTCATCTTCTGGACATTGTAGGAGCGTTTGTTATATAACGAGAGCCTCTCTTGGAATTGACGACGAAAGGCTGGGTCAACAATATCGATGATGAGCGGATCAATAAGGCGTTTTGCTTTTTCCGTGCGAAGAATTCGTCCAACAATTTGGTCGACATCAGGGCGAGGTGTTGCGATGATAAGAGTATTAAGTTTAGCGACATCGAAGCCCTCTTTGCACATAGAGTAGGTTGCAATTAAAATTCTTTTTGACTCACACCATTCTGCTCGTTGTGCCGATTTCACATTACGACCAAGAATGCATGATGTATTTTGAATATGGAGTGGTAAAGAATCAAAGATTACTTTTGTATGGTCTACTCGGTCTGTAAGAACCAGAATCTCACGCTCATTATCGTCATATAAATCAGTCAAAATCTCTGTAAGAAGTTTATTACGAGGAGCATATTCTACTACTTTATTCACCATTAGAGATGTGAACATAACTCCTGCGTGGTTATAGATTACGTCATTATAGGATGAATCAGGTGGTTCAAACTCATATACTTCAACATTTACCTTTGCGTCAACTTTGTCTGAAGTATCTGACTTGTAAAGAATTGGACCCAGAAACCAATTAATTACGTGCATCAGCCTATCTTTACGGTCAGGTGTGGCGGAAAGACCAAGCATATGTTTACATGTTAATTTTGGCACACATTTTGAAAAGGCTTCCGATGCAATATGATGACATTCATCGACAATTAGTAGACCAGTTTTTTTAAATTGTTGAGATTCTACTCCATCGCGC
>Ga0136644_10000343_pt1 | contig 37259 bp, 43 predicted proteins | sample C_130820_EF_Meta_FD_94780 | JGI IMG/M metagenome (GOLD analysis project Ga0136644, IMG submission 94780) | Freshwater microbial communities from Lake Croche, Canada to study carbon cycling - C_130820_EF_MetaG (v2) (version 2) | ecosystem: Environmental > Aquatic > Freshwater > Lake | place...
AAACAAAACAAATCCTAGAAAATGCGTTCATTAAACATTTACTTGAAACAAGTTTATACAACAAATACAAAAAATATAATAATGAATTATACAGAGAGAACAACAGTAAATGAATTAATAAGTTATTTAAATACAATAATAAGAAATAGTTTTAATTTTAGAAACTATGAATTAGTAGAAGTAATACAAAAATATAATAAATCTTTAATATGCGTAGAAGAAGCTCCTCCATTAATTAATTCAAATGAAAAAATATTAGACTATTTCAATATTCATTCATTTAATAATCCAACTATTTCATTTTATGTTAGAATAAAGGATGGAATAGAAGAAAGTTGTATGGTTTGTCAAGAAAGTGATTTATATTTAAGTAATAGATATAATTGTTCGCATAAAATTTGTAATGAATGCTTTAATAGTTGTGTTAGATTTAGTATAAATAATTGTTCATTATGTCGAAGTATATAAATAAAATATATCATATATTATTATAAATGTCAGTAGTAATAGATGACAATAATGATTTTAAGTGGTCTGATGATATAGAATGGGTTTTGGATAGGATACGGTTTAATTCCGAGACTTTTGCAAAAGAACATAAAAAAAGATATTTATATTTGAAAAATACATTAAAATATTATCGTATTCCAATAATAATATTATCAGCAATAAATTCAGTAGTAAGTGTTGGTGCTCAACCTTTTTTTATACAAGAAACAATCTCATTAACAAATTGTATATTATCTTTATTATGTGGAATAATCGGTTCAATTGAACTATTTTTCGGAATTCAAAATCAAATGGAAAATGAAATGAATAGTTCTAAGGAATTTTATATATTATCTACTGATATTTTTAAAACAACCTCACTTTTACGCCCGAATAGACAAATAGATGGAATAACATTCTTGAATGATTCATATTCAAAATACAAAAGTTTAGTTGAAACATCTTGTATCATTAAAAAAAAAATAGAAGATAGATTAAAACCCTTGAAATATGATAAAGGAAATAATACTTCTGGAAGTTCTGAAAGTTCTGGAAGTTCTGGTAGTTCAGATAGTTCAACTAATTTAACTAATTTAAGTAAATTTAATGAATTTGAAAAAAAATATGATGATACTATAAATAATGAAAATGAACACAAAGAGAAATACACAGGTGTTAAAGACGACATTTATGGATTAATATGAACTGTTAAATAAAATATTCATATTACGAACTTCTAATTTATCAATTTCAGGATAGAATAATCTGTTTATTTGTTCGTCATCTCTAAATCTGATAGAGTAGCTTTGTTGAATATTATTTCTTCCAATTCTCCCTAATGCTTGAATAATTTTTTCTTGTGTCAAATTCATATCCTTACTTAAATATCCATGGCAAAACTGATAATTTGTTCCATAAATATAGTCACTCGAAGCTATAATCATATACAATTTCTGTTGTTCTGCTAATTTTTTCATTATTTCTGTATAATCAATACTTGGATGATTTGTGAAAACACCAATACCCATTAATAATAAAATTTTCCAACTACTATCAATATCTTTCAATAACATAATATCGACGATTGTTTTCTCATCTATATCAGATGTGAATGACCTGGACACATCAACCAGACTATCAACCCATTTTTTCAAATGAAGTTGTTTATTTGGTATAAAAGTATCGTTTAATTGTGCAGTTCTTATCATACTTCTATATTTATCCAATTCATTATCAATTTGAGAAATTTTTCTTCCATCATCACCAACTATTCTCTTAGATTTAGTTTCATTCTTTTTACCACTCTTTGGATTATCATCTTTTATAATATGTTTATCATTAATTTCAACTAATTCTTTTTCCAAAATTTCTATTTTTAAATTTATTTGATTGTTGAATTCAATCTTTTCTAAAATATCATCCATTACTTTAACTGGAATATTTGCTTGTTGAATACAAAACCTCGCTATTTTTTGAACATCTTCCGCAAGAAATATTGTAGGACCATCTGTTAATGTAAATGAATCCTTTGTCGTAATATAAATTCCTGCTTGTTCTTCATTTTCATTTGAGGGTTTTGGTTTATTTATTTGTTCGCTATACATCCGTGATATTTCTTTTCCTTCGTGTAAATTACCATCATATATTCCTGGTCCTATACTTTTAGTTTTTTGTATTTTATTACCCTTAGTATCAACATAATTATTAATTTCTATTTTTCGGGAACGCTTAGTTTTCATAGAAATGTATATCGACCCCCAAGTTCCTTTATGTATTTTTTTTAAAATAAATAAATAATGTAGTTTAATATCCATCATATTTACATCATCAATACAAGAAAACCTTCTAGAAATATAACTGTTGTTTGGTATAAAATTGTTTTTTTCTACATATATCAAGAAGGAAACAACTTCTTTTAAATCAAAATATCTTAATAATGTTAGATTTTTCTCGCAATTATTTACTATTTTAATTACTTCATCATAGTTTTCACTTAGATAATGAGGTAAAACTACATATCCATATTTATTTATAATCGGGATTGTCTTTTTACAATCGTTACTAATAATATTATAAATCTCAGCTCTTGGAAATTTATCTTTGAAATCATTAATAGTATCAGTTAATTCATCTAATTTTGGTAAAGTTGCTGATGATAAAACCATATTTGGTATTAAGTTTTCTTTCCAATTATTATGGATAATAGAATGTAATTCGTGATTTTCATAATCCATCGTAATAGTTGGTTCATCCCAATAAACTATAATATTTTCTATCGGATTAAAAGATTTCATATAATACATCGCAGGTAGATAAGACTTAATATCACAAATAATAATATCAACTTTATCACCAATACTATTATCGACTTTTTGAATTCCACCAGATTTTTTATTTACTGAATATTCTTTTGCTGAAAAGTAATGAAGTCTTATATCATCTGCTGAGGAACATCCAAACGCAAATGCGATTTTTTTATTTATAGATATAGCAGATTTTGCTAATGCTAATCCAACGTGTCTTGCTGCACAAACAAATATCACCTTATAACTTTCAGATAATCCGATTGGGGATAAAGTTTTTCCAGTTCCAGTTGGAGCAATATAAAGAATTAATTTGGGTCCTTCATTTTTGACAAATGTAAACAATTGTTTTTGATGTTCATAAAGACTATAATCAGAGTATTTTAAGAGTAATTTATTATTCTCAATCAATTCAACCGAATCTGATATGACATCAAACATATTTATTTCATTTTCAAAATAATCAATTACATTTTTAACAATTTGTTTAATGTGTCTATTAATTAAAGTTATATTTATTTTAATTAACTTACAAATTGTAAAATATCGGTTTATCCATTTTGAACTATTTTTACTTTTATATTTAAGAATATCCTCAATTAATTTGATAATTAAATATTCGAAAACGTGTGTCGGTTTAATTTTATTTGTATCATTTTTATTAATTCTGATGAGGTCTGCTTTTTTAATATTAGGGTTGGGTTTTACATTAATATTAAATATATTATCTATATTGTATGTATTTTTGATTTCATCAATATTTTTTGAGAAATAATTATTATATAAATAATCTTCCATTTGTTCATTATATTCAATTTTTAAAAATCCGAAAAGTGAATTGTTTTTATTATATTTAATATTTACATTATTAAAACCATTTGTAATAAGCGATAATATTTCTTTTTCATTATCGTTTATTGGAATTTCAATTGACATCCATTCGGATTTTGTAAGTTTTCTTTGATTCAAGTCCATTTTGATATTTTCTTTCTTTCTTCAAGTAAGGTGGTGGTTGTTATAGTAACTTCTGTGGTTCTTTTTAAATCAATTTTTTTATTATATAAATAAAAATTGAAACTAAATCAAATATATTTAAATACATAAAAAGACAATATAAAATATGGAAAATACTTCAAATGTTCCTGATATGAATTTTGAAAAAGTAAGAGATATAAAAGAGGTAGAAAAGATAGAACAGGTAGAAAAGATAGAACAGGTAGAAAAGATAGAAATTTTTAAAACTGTAAAAAATGTAAAAAAGGTTAAAAAAATAATAAAAAAATTAATTATAATTGATGAAATGAATGAGAAAGAAAATTATTCTTTTACAAATATTAATGAAAATATAAAAATCGCAAACGGTAATTGTTTAAAAGTTATGAAAAGTATTGAAAATGATAGTATCAACTTAATATTATGCGACTTACCATATGGAAGTACTAAATGCAAATGGGATTCTATAATTGATATTGAACAATTATGGAGCGAATATAAAAGAATTCTTATTAAACCAACAGGTGTTATAGTTCTTTTCGGTCAACAACCATTTACTTCAAAATTAATTTCTGCTAACTATGAATGGTTTAAGTATAATTTAATTTGGAAAAAAAATAAAACAACACAATATTTACTTGCTAACTATAGACCGATGAAATGCACAGAAGATATTTGTGTCTTTTCACCAGGTGGTGCTGCTGCGGCTTCTAAACATAAAGGAAATATGACTTATAATCCGCAAAATTTAGTTCCAGTAAATATAAAAAAGAAAAATTCTGAAAAAAGAATTGGAAAAATGTTGAACCAAAGTCATCATCTAGGACCGAATAATAAGTTAATTAGTGATAGTGAATATAAACAAAGTTTTACAAATTATCCAACAGAAATTATTGAGTTTGATATAGAATATGATACCATTCACGAAACACAAAAACCCGTTCCATTAATTGAATATTTAATTAAAACTTATTCGAATGAGAATGAATTAGTTTTAGATAATGCGATGGGTTCAGGAACAACTGGAATTGGATGTATAAATTTGAACAGAAAATTTATTGGTATTGAACTCGAAAAAAAATATTTTGATTTATCTTGCGACCGATTAAATAAGTCATTAATAGTGTAAAATATTATATAATTCTAATAAAACCATTATCATCTTGAACAAAAATTTTATTTTCATCCTTATTCATATAATTTATTGCTTTTACTAAACCTTCAATACTTTCACCTAACATTCCGATTGACCTATTACATCCATTACATAACCATCCTCTAAAAACATTTTTTATATGATTATGGTCAAAAACGATATTGTCTGGTGATTTACATATTTCACATAATGTTCCATAAGGTGCTTTACGTTCAATACCATTTATTTTTGCGATTTTTTTTGCGTGAGTTTTGCCTTTTTGAATAATTATGTTACAATCAATACATTCACCACGTTTAAGTCTATAACCATTTTTATTGAATGGGTATTTTCCACTAGTATTATTTCTATAATAATTCAAACAAAATGTTTTGTTACATTTATTACATTCTTTATATTGTGTTTGATTATATTCAAATTCTTCCTCGGGTGATTTAAATTTTGCATTATTTGAAAATAACCCGTTATAATTGTTATACTCATTTTTGGTGAATTTTGCGTTTTCCATTATTATTCTTTTTTTTATTTGTTTTTAGATAGAATAATATAAGTATTTTAATTTCAATTTTTTTTTAATAATTTTCTAACAAAGCAACATTTAATATTTTATGAGGTTTGAACTTCAATATGTCCAATTCTTTTGATGTTGTTGGGAACTCATCATTCCCGTAAATGTCTTGAAGCATTATCCATTCAAACATACCACCGCTATATAAATAAATGTTGAAAAATCCGTGATTTAAAAGTTGTTTATATTTAATTAGAGCTTTATCGTCATTAGAATTTCTACCATAAATTATAATTCTATCTTGTTTATTTCCACGAAGTAATTTATTTATTATAGCTTCTTCTTGACTAAAATTTATTGAACCAGTAATTAGACATTTTTGTTCATTTTCAGATAAAGTATTAATTAATAAATAAGTTTCTGGATTTTTACATACAACCTGCATATCTTCAAAATTTATTTTCTTTATTGATTGTGTATTTCCCATTAAATATAATTTAAATATTTAAAATATATTTAAATTGTAGTTGAGAGAAAAAATAAATAAAAGAACTAATTTTTTATGTAAAATTTACTACAATTTCGACCTTTTCTTTTTTTATACTCTTTGAAGCAGAAATAGATAATTCTTCTCTCTTCTTTCTTGTCTTTGTATTGTCTAATATTATTTCTTTTCTTTTAGAAGTGCTATTCCTTGAATTCATATCATTTTCGATTTCATTATAATTATTTTCTATATAATCAATAACTTTGTTTTCCAACGTCCATTTAAAAAAGTTTAACTGACCTATTGTCGTTTCAATTGATGTATCATTTTTATACGGAATAGTAATTCTATCCCATCTACAAAAAGGGTCAAACCTTTTTTTTGAATATGCCTTTAATTTTAATTTATAATCTACATATACTTTGAATCTCCTTATACTATTATTTTCCTCAATATTATATAATGTAAAATATTTTTTTGCATAATTAGTAGCAAACCAATCAACTATTCTTAGTGAAATCTTAGTTTCACCTGTAATGATTTTTAACATTTTATTTAAATTATCTTCATTTTTATAAAAAATCATTAAGTTATTTAATAATAAATCATTTTGTGATGTATAATTTAACGATGACATAATAATATTTAAATTATTTTTTTAAATTATTTTTTAATTAATTAGTTATTCGAAAAAAGGATTTAGTGCAACTCTACTTACTAATTCTCTCTCAGACATTCTATTATAAGTTTCTTCTCTTTTGTTAAATTTGTCTACATTCATATTTTCATCGTTATATATTTCTATTTGTTTTCTTTTATTATTGTTTTCTTGTCTTTCTTGGTTTTTAGATTTTTCACTTCTTAAACTTCTCTCATATTTAACTCCATTACTCCATTTCCATTACATTATTACATATTATATACAAATAAAAATGTAATAATTATACACAATATATATATGGTTAATAAATATATTTTATCAATTTGTTTAGGACTTGTAGCAGGGTTTTTTGGTGGTGCATTAGGTGTTTCAGGGGCTGAATTAGTCCTACCAGGTTTAGTTGTGTTAGGAATCGAAAAAGATTATAAAACCTCAATTGGAACTACATTAGTAACAATTCTTCCGCCTTTGTCAATATTTGCTGTTTATGAATATTACAAAAGAAAACAAGTTGATTTTAAGATAGGGGTTACATTGATAATTGCGATTTTGATTTCTTCGTGGTTTGGTTCAAAAATAGTTGCTAATATGCCTAATTATATATTAGAATACGCAACTGGGTTTTATTTAATATCAATTGGATTATTCTTTTTATTGAACGCTCACTTTGATTTATATGGAATTAATAAATAAAAACAATTATGGACCCTTTATTATATTTAATTCTTTTGTAAATAAAAAAGCATCTTTTCTTATATTTTTTCTTTTTAAATTACATTCTAAACAAGATATTAATACATTATCTATATTGTGTCCTTTTTCATTATCTATACGGTCTAGGCTCCACTGTTTCATTTCTCTCACTAAATCATATAATATTAATACATCTTCTTTACAATAATAACATTTTAAATCACAATTATATAACATTTTTATTATATTTTTATAATCAATAAAACAATCCAAATTAAATTTCTTTTTAATAATATCTTGGTTTTTGTAACTATATATTTTTTTATTTATTTCTTTTTCTATTAAAACTTTTATTGGTTCATTTTCTCTATTAACATCTTCATTATTTTCATAAATATTTTTTATTATAACTCTCTGTTCATCCTTTATATTTATATTTGTTATATCATATTTCTCACTAATTTTTCTTTTTTTTATTTCTTTATCTTTTGTCAATTTTTTTATTTGATATTTATTATTTGTTCCTATTATATTTATTACTTTTTCATTTATCTCCATAATCACTATATTATAATTGTATATTTAAATTGAGTTAAACGTTTTTTTATATAATATATAGATATAAAAATGACAGAGGAATGTATTGAACTTAAAAATATTCAATATAAAACTATGCTTTTAAGTGGTAATATTATTTCTGATAATAAAATTAACAATACTGATAATTTAATTAATTTAGATAAATTTTTGGAAGATTATAAAGTTAATAATGAAAATGAACCATGGAGTAAATTAGATAAAACAGTTAAAACTAAAAAATTATTAACTTTTGCTGAAAAATATACAATTGAAAATAACTTGGATGAAAACGAAAATAATTTATTAATCAAATTTTTAAAAGATTGTCTTGACAGGAAAAAATTGCAAAGAGTTAAAGATGTTAATTATGATAAAACTAATGGAGAAATTAAAGATGTTCCCGCATTATTTTATAATAAACCAACTAAACATTTCACCTTAAAAAATATTGATAAAAGAATTAATACCTTGAAAAGTCTTCCACCAAAAAAAACAAGGGGAACTATTAAAAATAAAATTATTGATGAAACAGAAACAATTGACCCCTTATGTGTGTAAATTCATCGTTTTTATTGAATAATAAAAAAATTGAATTAATTAATATGAATGATAGTAGTATCAACAAAACTTGTTATAAAATGGATTTAAACAATTTATCAAAAACTGAGCTGTTAATAAAGTGTAAATCAAAAAATAAAAATGAAATTAATGGAAAAACTCAAAAAGATTTATTACATTTTACAAAAAGTGATATATTTACACCAGACGATATATCTGAATTAATGTCAAATAAATTGTCTAATCAAGGAAGTTTATTAGAACCTTGTGTTGGAACTGGGAATTTATTGAAATTTATTAATATTCATAATTATACTGATATTGATGTTTATGAAATCAAAGATAATTATTTAAACCAAATTATTAATCCTAATATAAACAAATTTAACGGCGATTTTATAAAAACACAAATAAGCAAAAAATATGATAATATAATATTGAACCCACCATATATTAAAATACAGGATTTACAAGTTGAATATAGAAATTATATCAAAGAGAATTATCATATACTAGGTATGGGGTCAATTGACATTTATTATGCGTTTATTATTAAATGTTTAAATTTATTAAATGATGACGGAGTTATGGTTTGTATTACACCCAATTCTTATCTATATAATAAATCATCATACAAATTAAGACAATATTTATTTGATAATAAATTAATTCAAGAAATTATCGATTTTAAAGATAAAAAAGTATTTACAAATGCTTCTGTATATTGTTGTATAACAGTATTTAATAAAAAATCAAAAACTAATTTAATATATAATGGAACCGACATTTTATATGAGAATATCGTTAAAAATTATTCGTTGTTTAATTTTAACTCTAATATTAATACATTAAAGGATATTTGTAAAATTAGAAACGGAATCGCTACATTACGAGACAAAATATTTATACACGAGACTAAATTGTTTGATGAACCTTGTTGGAAATTAATTACAACAGGGTCATCCACTAAATTTATTATTTATCCTTATGAAAACGGAATTATTATTAATGAAGAGAGATTTAAATTAGAAAATCAATTAACTTATGAATATTTATTAGAAAATAAGACTGAACTATCTAAAAGAGATAATGGTAAAAAAACATATCCTACTTGGTATGCGTTTGGAAGAAGTCAATCTATTAAATATTCAAATAAAAAATGTATATATATACCTTGTTTTATTGACCCAAAATTTATACATAAAAATATATTTATTAATCAAAACGTATTACATTACTCTTGTTTATGTATCGAACCAAATAATGAGAAAGATATAGATACAATAATAAACACTATTATTAATAATATAGATTTTATAAATAACAATAGTTCAAAACGTTCTGCTGGGTGGATTAATAATAGTAGTAGTATATTATATGATTTACCATTATAATTATAACAAGTTTTTAACTATTTCATATAAACATCGAAATTCAGTATTATAATCAAAATATAATAAATTAGGCATTTTTGTAAACTTTTCATTTATGACAGAATTATGTTGAACAACTAATATATAATTTATAATATCATATGTTATATTTTTTTCATTCAATATATTATAATTTGAAATATCATTTATCGTTATATTTTCAAATTTTTTAATATTTCCTGAATTATCTAAGTAAGGTGTGCTATTCATAAAAATGTTTATTGGTATTATATTTAACTCAGGATTTGACCATTTCAAATGTATTAATTCACCAGTCAAATTCTCCCATCCATTATTTTTATTTTGTTTATAATTTGTTTTTATTATTTTAACTGGAAAAACAATATATGGTTTGTTTTTTTTCAATACTACAATATCACATTTTTTATTTCCAGATGAGTTTTTCGATTTTACTTTATACTCTAAAACAATATTATATTCTTTTTTAAAAACTTTTTCTAATTCAGTCTTAATATAATTATGAAAATAATCCACGTTTTTATTGCTTCTTGCACCGTGTTTTAAATATAAATCATATACATTTTTCATTATATTTATAAATCGTTTTCCTTCATAAATATTTTGTAATTTTTTGAATAGTTTGGGGTCCATTTTTATATACGATAAACTTGTCAAAAAATAAATTCAATTTTATTTTAATAATATAAAAATAAAATATAAGTATTTATTTACATATTTATTAAAATGTTAATGTCTGAATTACCTCAATTAAATAATATAATTCATACAATTAAAACTCCCGAGGAAGAAGAAGAAGAAAATATGCCCTGTTTTTTTACTGAAAACGATGAATGTGAAATTATTGAAACATTAACTCAATTAATGTATGATTTTATTGATGATAATCCGAATGAAATAGCAGACCCTGATTTTAATTCAATAATCAAAGAAAATGTTAAAGATTTATTTTTAAAACAAATAAGTATTATAAATCTAAATATCCCAGAAGACGAATTGGACGAAGATATAGATTATTTTATTGATGTAGCCTTTGAATTATTTCATATTAATATTATACCACCACGTTCTTTTAAAAATACATTTATTACACGTATTCCTACCCAACAAGAGATAATATTAATTCAAGATAAATTAAAATATTTAACTTCAAAACCTCAACCACAACAGAGAACTCCTGAATGGTATACATTTAGACACAACTTAATTACTGCTAGTAATGCTTATAAAGCATTAGAAAATCAAAGTTCGCAAAATCAACTTATTTTTGAAAAATGTCAACCAATAATTATTAAAACAACCTCATCAGGTGTAAATGTAGATTCTCCCCTTCACTGGGGTCAGAAATATGAACCAATATCTGTTATGATTTATGAAAAAGATTATAATACACGTGTTGGTGATTTTGGATGTATTCAACACGATAATTATTCATTTATTGGTGCTTCTCCTGATGGAATAAATAATGACTCTTCATTACTAAATAGATTTGGTCGTATGCTTGAAATTAAAAATATTGTAAATAGAGAGATTACTGGAATACCCAAAAAAGAATATTGGATACAAATGCAGCTTCAAATGGAAACATGCGATTTAAATGAATGTGATTTTTTAGAAACAAGATTTATTGAATATGAAAATGAAGACGCTTTTCTATTAGATGGGGAAGATAATATGTCAAATGATGGTTCATATAAAGGCATTATTATGTATTTTTCTACAAATGAAGGAAATCCTTATTATTTATATAAACCACTTGATATGAATTTAAGAGATTTTGAATTATGGAGAGATAAAAATATAGATGAAAATAATTCAAATAAAATTTGGATTAAAAATATATACTGGAAATTGGAAGAATATAGTTGTATTTTAGTATTAAGAAATCGTAAATGGTTTCAAGATAATATTATGCAATTAAATATTACTTGGAATACTATTGAGTATGAGAGAATAAATGGTTATTCGCATAGAGCACCAAATAAAAGAGCAAAAAAAGAAGAACCATCTATTAATATTTCAAGTCAAATATGTTTATTAGATGTAAATAAACTAAAAGGCAGGCAGTTCCAATAATTTTCCAGGTTGTTCGTTGATAAATAAATCACTATTTGTTCTATAATAATTTACACGTATCCCATCATCATCAGAAACAGGGGGTAGTGGAATAATAACGTTGCTTGGGTTCTTATTACTTTTATAAAGAGCACCACAAAACTCTGCACGGGAACATTCGCCATCATCAGGGTTTCTTCTATATCTTAAATTGTTTGTTATTTGAGCATATGACCCTTCTGTGAATATAGGATAATACCACCAAATATCACTAGCATTTGTATTATTCACTCTTTTATTTCCTGTAAATTTATAACTATCTGTCAATAAAAGATTTGGGTCGGAACCTTTTAAATTCGTGAAATTCTCAGTATTTATATTAAATGAACCTAAATAAAGAACCACAAAAATAAAAAAACATAAAATTAAATATTTGCTAAACATACAAGTTATAATATATATATTATTAATATTATTTAAAATTAATATTATATATTAACTAAAATGGAAAATAACGATATGAAGGTTACTAAACGAAATGGTAAAATGGAAAATATTTCTTTCGATAAAATATTGAATAGAATAAAGAAAATTGGGAGAGAAGTAAATATAAATATAAATTATTCATCATTATCTATGAAAGTTATCGACCAGTTATATGATAAAATACCGACAACAAAAATTGACGAATTAACTTGCGAACAGTGTGCGTCGATGTCTACTTTACATCCAGATTATTCACTTTTGGCATCTAGAATTTTTGTAAGTAATCTTCAAAAAAATACTTTATCATCTTTCTCAAATGTTATGAATAATTTATATAATTTTAGAGATTTGAATGGAAAACACTGTCCAATTATTTCTGAAAATACAACGAAAATTATTATTAATAATAATAAATATTTTGATAGTATTATTAATTATGAAAGGGATTATTTACTTGATTATTTTGGTTTAAAAACATTAGAACGTTCTTATTTGTTCAAAATTAATGGAATAATCGTAGAACGACCTCAACATATGTGGTTGAGGGTTGCTATTGGAATTCACGGCGATGATTTAGAATCAGTTAAATTAACTTATGATTTAATGTCTCAAAAATACTTTACACACGCCACACCCACATTATTTAATGCTGGAACTAATAAACCTCAATTAAGTTCTTGTTATTTAGTTGGAATGGAAGATGATAGTCTTGAAGGCATTTTTAATACTTTGAAAGATTGCGCTAATATTTCAAAATGGTCTGGTGGTATTGGTCTTCATATTCATAATATTCGAGGTAATAACTCTTTAATTAGAGGAACAAATGGAAAATCAACTGGTATTGTTCCTATGTTAAAAGTTTTTAATGATACTGCTAGATTTATTAATCAGGGTGGAAAAAGAAATGGTTCATTTGCTATTTATTTGGAACCATGGCATTCTGATATTGAGGATTTCTTGGATTTGAAAAAAAATCACGGTGATGAAGAAATGAGGGCTCGTGATTTATTTTATGGTTTATGGGTTCCAGACCTTTTTATGAAAAGAGTAAAAAGTAATGGTAAATGGGCACTGTTCTGTCCTGACGAATGTCCAGGTTTATCTGACCTTTATGGCGAACAGTTTGACAAATTATATGAAAAATACGAATCTGAAAACAAAGAACGAAAAATTATTAATGCCCGTGATTTATGGTTTAAAATTCTAGATTCTCAAATGGAAACTGGAACACCATATATTTTGTATAAAGATGCTTCTAATACAAAATCTAATCAACAAAATTTGGGCACCATTAAAAGTTCAAATTTGTGTACTGAAATAATAGAATATTCAGACAAAAATGAAACTGCCGTATGTAATTTGGCGAGTGTTGCTCTACCTTCATTTGTAAATAAAGAAACAAAAGAATTCGATTATGAACATCTCCATAGAGTAGTAAAAGTTATAACTTCAAATTTGGATAAAGTAATAGATATAAATTTTTATCCAACTGAAAAAACAAGAAGAAGTAATTTACTTCATAGACCGATTGGAATTGGAGTTCAAGGATTAGCTGATACTTTTATATTGATGAATATTCCATTTCATAGTGATGAAGCAAAAGAAATAAACAAATTAATATTTGAAACGATTTATCACGCTTCAATAGAGAGAAGTAATGAGATAGCAATTTATAGAAATAAAGGTATGAGAAAACTAATTTATAACAAAGATAATTTAAATTATGAAAATGACAATCCAGAAACATATTTGAAAATTTATGAAAAAGAATTCAAGGAATTATTGCCTATTGTAAATGAAATGATGTTGTTAAATGAAGATTGTGCAGGTGCATATAGCACATTTATCGGTTCTCCTGCTTCAAAAGGAATTCTCCAATTTGATATGTGGAATGTAACACCAACGAATAGATATGATTGGGAAACCCTTAAAGGTTCAATTATTAAATATGGAATTCGTAATTCACTCCTATTAGCACCGATGCCCACAGCTAGCACATCACAGATTTTAGGATTTAATGAATGTTTTGAACCATTAACTAGTAATATTTATAGTAGAAGAACATTAGCAGGTGAATTTATATTAACAAATAAATATTTAATGAATGATTTAATTAATTTAAATTTATGGAATGAAAATATTAAAAACAATATTATTGCGAATAATGGAAGTGTTCAACAATTAACGGCAATACCTGAGGAAATTAGAAATAAATATAAAACTGTTTGGGAAATTCCTATGAAGCATTTGATTGATATGTCGGCAGATAGAGGTGCTTTTATTTGTCAAAGTCAAAGTCTTAATTTATGGTTAGAAGACCCAAATTATTCCTCTATGACTTCTATGCATTTTTATTCGTGGAGTAAAGGTTTAAAAACAGGAATATATTATTTGAGAAGAAAAGCAAAACATAAACCTCAACAATTTACTCTTGAACCTGAGAAAAATGATAATAAGACAGAGGACGATGAAATCGATAATTCTGTATGCGAATCTTGTTCTGCCTAAAACCCCATAAACACTTAACTTATTACACTATAATTATTAAATATTTCAATTTAATAATTATATAAAGTTCAAAAATAAAAAATGATCTAAATACCAGTAGAACCAATTCCACCTTTCCCTCTTTCAGTTGGAATACCGAGTTCTTCCTCAGTATCAACTAATTCAACATAAATAGGAACTAATGATGGAGCACATATTTGAACTAAACGAGAATAAGGTTCAGCAACATAGTTGCATTCCCTGTCGTCGCTTTTTTCGTTAGAATATATAACATCAAACAGTCCTATCAAATTATTACGATATCCCGCATCAATAATTCCAACGTGATTTGCGAGTCTTAGAGGTGTTTTTGATAAACTTGAACGAGGATATACGTAAAACCCAGTATTAAATTGTTTTCCAATATCACTAATAATAATAGATGAGCATTTTACTCTGAAATTAATTTTATTTAAACCGTCGTGGTCTGACCATTCTCTATTAAAAAATCTAATCCCTTCACCATAATACTTTCGTTCATCTTCATCATTTTCTGGTAAAAATAAATCGAACCCAGCATCAATAAAAATATTATTTAATAAATTTTCGTGGTGTTTTTTCACAGCTTCTTTATAAACATTTCTTAAACCACGAAAATCTTCAACAAATAATTTAAGATACATAAATTTATCATAAGTAGTAAACAACTTTTCTAATACGGATTGGTTCATATTTTTATAATAATTATAAAAATATGTTTAAGTATTTTTTGAAATATTCAATAATCTGGGTGACCTTCTTAAAACAGGTTTTACAGACAAATCATCAATTAATAATTTAATATTGGTATCAATAAGATTAATGTCTTGTTTATATCTTAATTTGTAAAAACAACGAAAACATAATAATAAATCAGTAAATGCGTCGTGTAATCTATTAATATCTATATTTGTGTTGTTAAATAAGTGTTTATATAAATAATGCAACTTTGGTTTAACATAATATAATTTTCCATTAACATTTGTATTAAGTATTTTACATTCATCGACACCAAAAGAACAAGTGCAGAATTCTTTTTTATTATAATAAAAGTCTCTGATATATTTTTTAAATTCATCCGAGTTATTTTCTTTGTAAGAACGCATAAGTTCTACTAAAATTAAATTTCTATCGAAAGAAATATTATGGGCTACAACTATATCTGCTTTATAGAACGCATCCATAAAATCAGTTAATGCAAAAGTTATTTCACGATTACCTGCGTATTGTGTTACTTCTTTACTAATTTTATGAATATTAAAACTTCCCTCAGTTATTTCAATATTTTCTGGAATTTTAATTATTTCATTATTTGATATAAGTATTTTATTTTCAACATTATCATAAAGAATAAAACTTATTTGAACAATATAAGGGAAATCGTTATCGTCAGATGGGGAATATTTTTTATTTTGTTTTGTATAAGAATATGGTTGATAATTGACCCAGTTATTTTTGGGTAGTCCAGATGTTTCAGTATCAAATATTAATATATATCTCTCTTTATCATTATCTTCATTAATATAATGTTTTGGAATAGTATTGTATGATTTATAAGATAAAGGAATAATATTTTCTTGTTGATTGTTCATTTTCTTGTTTTACTTTGTGTTCTTGTTTTATCTTTAATGCTTTTATATTAATATATTTGAAATCAATTTTTTTAATAATTTTTACATATACCGAAACTTTTTCTATGCCATTCAGTAATTCCAAACGTTTTAATACCTTCTATATGTTTTTTTGAACCATATCCTTTATTTGTATTTAACGAATATTTTTCTATTAAATCTGGGTGTTCATTACATAGGTCATCTATATATTGGTCTCTCTCTACTTTTGCTAATATAGAAGCAGCAGCAATCGAAGAATATTTATTATCACCACCTTCAATACAAACAAAATCTAATTCTTCTATTCTTTTTTTCTCAGGATTGTAAGTAGTATATGGTTTAAAATAATTTCCATCAACAATAATTTTTATTTTTGTTAAACAAATATCATTATTTATTTGTTTAATAATTTCCTTAATACATTTATGCATAGCATTTTGTGAAGCTTGAAGTATATTAATCTCATCTATGGTTTTTTCATCTTCGTATTGTGTTGTCCAATATAAAGCATTTTTTTTAATATATTCACTAACCTCAATAATTTTTTTTTTTGAAGTAAATTTTTTACTATCTTTCATTTTAAAGTGGTCAAAACTGTCATATTTAGGTAAAACAACAGCAGAAGCATAAACTCTTCCAAAAAGAGGACCTCTTCCAACTTCATCTATTCCAATCTCAACAAATTCTGTATTTAATTCATAATATGTTTTTTTAATGTTATTTTCTTTAATTATGCGTGTTGTTTTTTTATTATCCATTTTAAAACTATCTTTATAATTTCTAATTATATCTTTAAATCATATTATTTTCACAATATAATTTATATGTTGTCATCAAATAAATCATTATTTCTTTTAATAATATTATTATTAGGAATTCTTTTTTGTTCTTTTTTAGGAGGAATGTATTGTAGTTTCAAAGAAGGATTTGATAGTAGTAGTAATACAGTTTATTACGGACAAAATGGCGGAACTGCAACAATTACAACCGCAAATAATGTATATACTATTACTGTTAATGATATTAGTGGTAATACAACAGTATATACTTATAATTTAGATAATACTAATTCTCCAAATGAAAGTATTCAAGATAAAACATTTACAGGAACCTCTGGTGGAACAGCCAAAATTACTCAAATTACAAATAGCGATAATAATAATAGTTATTATGGGGTTCAAGTGACAACCCCAAACGGTGATACTTATATATATACTTCAAATAATCAAAACAATAATAGTCAAAATAATAATAATAATAGTCAAAATAATAATAATAATAATCAAAATAATAATAATAATAATAATCAAAACAATAATAGTCAAAACAATAATTATAACCAACCCCCACCACCTCCACCAAGTTATATTTATGATAATAACAGCACTTATCCATCCAATTCTACATCAGCAAACTATTATTCTAACAATACAAACAAAAAAACAAATTATGATGATTATTTACCACCAGGAATTATGAAAAATATGATACCTTATGGTCAAGAAGATTTATATATTCTAAAATCAGAAGTAATCCCTCCTATTTGCCCAGCTTGTCCTACAAGTTCTGCTTGTCCCCGAAAAGAAAAGTGCCCACCTTGTCCAGCGTGTGCTAGATGTCCAGAACCTGCTTTTGATTGTAAAAAAGTTCCAAATTATAATTCTACAAATAACCAATATTTACCAATTCCAGTTTTAAATGATTTTTCTAGTTTTGGTATGTAAAACTCTTTTTTTTATACATTTTTTATCCATTTGAAATGTTTCGCATTTTTCATCTTGTGGAACTATTTTTATAATACACTTTGATTTTTTACCGAATAATGGTTCTGTGCATCCTTTTTCTTTGGTTTGTTTAATTAATTTTTTATAATCAATTGTGCATCTTGCTCTAAAATTCTCATATCTTTCTTTTACATCATCAAATGTTAGATTAGATTTCTTGTTCAACATTTTATTTATTAATTCGTGTAATTGATATATATATAATGAAAATGTTTCTCTATTTTTCATATTTGATATAGTTAAAGGCATTTTTTTAAAATTCTTTTCTAAGTTAATACGACAATATTTACAAGGCAATATATTTTTAAGGTTCAAAACAAAATCACGATAATATTTTTTATCATCATTAGTTGGATTTGTGGGATAATTGAAACTCATCGTATGTAAAAAATGCCACATACTTGGTCCCCATACAGTTGTAAGCATACCTTCATTACTTTTATATTCTTCCTGAGTAAAGACAGTTTTTGTATTTTTGAGTGTTTTATTATGATTTTTATATTTATTTTTGTTATGTCTAGTAAAGGTTACCATATAAAAAGAAATAGATAATTATTTACTCCCATATTTTGGTGTAAGTTGATTTATAATTTCATTTGTATAAAATTTATTATTTTTATTATTATTATTATTATTCTTATTGTATACTTTATTTATAATTTCATTATAGTAAATAATATCATTTTTGTAATCATATTTATTAATTTCAATTAGAACACCATTTGTATTTCGATATAGCATTTACATATATTATATAAAAATCTTTATTTCGTTTAAAAGAATAATCTAATATATTCTAAATATATAATATGAACAATCTTGATAGTTTATCAAAAAATGGTGGAGGAATGTTAAAAAATTTTAAAAGTCTATTTACTATGAATAGAATTCTTTATGGTTTATTAATATTAATATTAATAGCATTAATAATATTTACAATTAAACATTTAACAAATAAATATAAAACAAAATATAATGAAAATAGTGTTAAATACGAGGGTTCTTCAACAGAAGGAGTATCAAATAAGGATGCTGAATTAATGTTGTTTTTTACAACCTGGTGCCCACATTGTAAAACTGCAAAACCAGAATGGGAACAAATAAAAACAGAATATGAAGGAAAGACCGTAAATGGGTATAATTTAATATTTACAGAAATTGACTGCACGAATGATTCACCCGATGTAGAAAAATTAATGTCTCAATATAAGGTTGAGGGTTATCCAACAATAAAAATGATAAAGGATGGTCAAGTTATAGAATTTGACGCAAAACCAACAAAGGAAACATTAACACAATTTATTAATAGTGTGATTTAGAGATATAATCATTCGCAATTTGGAAACCATATTCTAAAAGTTGTTGTCTATTTTCAGATGAATATAACATATTACTCATAAAAGACAAAGTTAGAGGTTCATTTTTATAAATTATTTCATTTGGTATTAATTTTATATTTTTGTCTTTAAAAATATTATTTGAAAATAATTTATAAAATAGATTAATAATAAAATCTAATATTGTTGAATCATTATTTAAATAATTATTATTTTTTTCATAAGTATAACTATTACAAATTCCTAATATTTCATCCAGATTATTATTATTATCTTCGATACAGAAATTTATGGGATAATTCGATTCACAACCACCATCAATATAACATTTATCATTTATAATTACTGGGGTAAATAAAAAAGGTATAGCACAAGACATATGAACAGTTTCAATTAAAGTAATATCTGGAAAAGTTTTATATGAAATATCAGTTGTGGTGTAATGATTAATTTCTTGTGAAAAAAAATGCAGTTCAATTTTAGAATATTCATAAAATTCTTTCATAGTCATATTAATATTTAAATCCCTCGCATTAAAAAAAGGTAAATAAAATTTTTCAACACTAGATTTATCAAAAATACCTTTTTTTAAATAAGAAGCTAAAATATCTTCTATTTTTATTTTGTATGTTTCATGCCATGGTCGTTGAATAATATAATCAATTATTGTATCGACGTCGAATTTTAGTGCTATTAATACACCAAGAATTGCACCAGATGATGTCGCATAAATTTTTTCAATATTATTTATATTGATATGTTGAGCATCTTGTAATTTTTTGATAATACCAAGAGTTGTAATTCCATTAGGTCCGCCGCCACTCAACGTTAATATTTTAATAGTCATAGTATTACAATATTATAAATTATTTTTATAATGTTTTTTTCTTTTATTTGTGTAATATGACAAATATATTTACATTAGAAAATATAGATGATTTTACTGAAAAAATAAACATAGATGACTTATATGAAAAAAAGAAACAGTATGATTTGATACAGTTATCATTATATAATAAAATTTTAAATAGGATACATGTAAAAATAAAAACAATTGCTAAAAAAAGCAAGGAACAACTATTCTGTTGGTATTTAGTTCCAGAAATTATTATAGGTGTTCCAAAATTTGACCAGGTGTCTTGTATAGCATATTTAATTGATAAATTAAAAGATAATGGGTTTGCAGTTAGATATATTCATCCAAATACAATTTTTATTTGTTGGAAAAATTTTATACCATCTTATGTTAGAAATGAATTAAAAAAAAAGACAGGAATAATAATAGATGAATATGGTAGAAAAGTTGATAAAGATGAAAATCCAAAAAATATAAATATAATTGAACCTATAAATATAAATATAAATACAAATGAACCAATAAACATAACATCAAGAAAAAGTCAAGGTCAAGGTCAAAATCAAAATCAAAATCAAAAAAAATTTACACCAATAAATTCTTATAAACCAAGAGGAAACTTTGTTTATGACGAAGATTTGTTAAACAATTTAGAAAATAAAATGTCATAATATAATATATGACTGTTAAAACACGTAAGATAAAAATACATAAAAATAAAACAAGTAAAAATAATAGTTGTGTTTCAAATATTTACAAACCTTTTATAAAAGAATTAGAAAATACTGAATTATTTAAAAATCATATAAAAATGGGTAATTTTGAAAAAAGATTAATAGAAAAGATTCAATATCCTTATGCGCCAAAAAATATTTCGCCGAATAATGATTTTTATACTTATATAAATTATGTTTGGTTAAATGAAATGTCAAAAAAAGCAGATAATTTTTCAAAAAATAAGAAATATTTTGTTCAAATAGATGATTTTAGATTACTTCAAGATAAGGTTTATTTAGAATTAATTGATATTGTAAAAGATTATACAAGAAATAATAATTCACAAAAATCTAAATTAATAAAAAATGTTTATCAATCGTTAAGCACATTAAATGAGAAATCAAATAAAATACATATAAATAATTTAATAAATACTTATAATCATTATACTAAGGAAAAAACGTTGTGGGATTTTTTAGCAGAAATAAATAGAGTTGAAATAATAAATTGGGGTTGTCCAATAGTATGGAATATATTACCAAATGAAAAAATGGCGAATAAATATTCAAATAATATTTCTCAACCACAATTATCACTCTATGATTATTTATTATATTTGGGACCATTAGGGGATGAAACAAAAGAAGAATTAAATTACAAAATCTTGGTTAAAAATAAATACATAGAATATATTGAAGAAATATTTGAGGCGTGTCTAGGAAAGAACCATGGATTAAAGGCGACTGATGTATTTGATGTAGAGAGTGATATGTTAACAGCGATGGGTTGCGAGTCTGTAAAAAATGAATCAAAAGAATATTATAATATAGTTAAAAGGGAAGAAGCATTAGATAAGTATGGTTTTGACTGGGATGCTTTTACGAAAATATTAGGTTATAAGAAGGTTCCAGAATTTTTTATTTGTTCTAATTTAAGTTATTTAAAATGTATATGTAAAATATTACAAAGTGAATGGAAAACTGATAAATGGAAGAGTTATTGGTTTTATATTTATTTACGTCAAATTATTAGATTTGATAGAAAAAAACGTGAAATATATTATAACTTCAACAAAAAATTTCTTACGGGACAACCAGAGATGATTCCGTTGGACATATTTCCAATTTTTGGGTTGTCTTTAACATTTAATACGTTTTTATCAGAAGAATATATAAAAAAATTTAAGAATGAGGATTATTTAAATTATGCGAATGTTTTGGGACAAGATTTATTAACTGTTTTCAAGAGAATTATAAATAAAAATACGTGGTTATCAGATAAAACAAAAAAGTATGCCTTGTTAAAATTAGAACACATAAAATTAATATTAGGACAACCACCAAATATGAGGGAAGACCCATTATTAGATTATAAAGCAGATGATGCGTGGGGGAATATGCTATCATTATCCTATTGGAAAACATCAAAATATATTGAATTAAATAACAAAGATATAATTGATATACCAATTATAGATTGGAATACTTTTAAATTAACTGGAAAACAACCATATATAGTAAATGCTTTTTATACTCCAACTGAGAATTCAATTTATATACCATTAGCATATTTACAGAAACCTTTTTTAGATTTAGAAGATAGAGGAGTAGAATATAATTTAGCACATATAGGCGGAACATTAGCTCACGAGATGTCGCATTCATTAGATGAAATGGGAAGTAAATATGATTATAAAGGAAATTTACACGATTGGTGGTCAAAAGAAGATAAAATAAAATATAAAAAGATAATAAAAGATATAACAAAACAATATGAGGCATTTGCGTTATATGATGGAATAAAATTTGATGCTTCAATTGGAATTGGTGAAAATATGGCGGACATTTCAGGTTTAGCAATTTGTGAGCAATATTTAAGAGATTATCATATGAATAATAGTGAGGTAGTTCCAATTGTAGCGTTATCGTTTAAAGAGTTTTTCGTATATTTTGCTGTTCAACAAAGACAACACGTTTATAAAAACGCATTAAAAGCTCAACTTAAAACAAATCCACATCCATTAGATAAATATAGAACGAATGTTCCATTATCTCGTTTAGAATTATTTAGGAGATTATTTTATGTTAAAAAGGGAGATAAAATGTATTGGCATACAACAAATAAAATTTGGTCAAAATGAAATATTTAGAATTTTTAGAATTTTTAGAATTTTTAGAATTTTTTTTTGTAATGAATATATATATAAATGCATCATATGAAAACAAGAGGAGGTCGTCGCAACAGAAGCCATTCCGCAAGTAGAAGCCGTGCTGCTCACCGTGCTACTGCTGCTACCAGGTCCGCAGCTAAAAGTGCTGCTAAATCTTTAAAAAGTGCTTTGAGTAAAGCAAAGAGTGCTACTAAGAGTGCCCAAAAGGCTGCATCTGCATCTCAACATGCGTCAAAGGCACAAGCCAAGCAAAAGACTATGCAAGCTGCAAGAGCTGCCCACGCTGCTGCCCAAGCCGCTCAACAAGCCGCTCAACAAGCTTCCAAGGCTGCTCAACAAGCTCATCATTAAATATTTATTTTTTCTTTAAATTCAAAAATAAATATATTTAGCAAATTCAAAAATAATATAATTTTTCAGCATTTTTCTCCAATTCAATTACTTGACTTTGTAATGTATCTAATAATTTCATCTCTACAATCGCCTCGTAAATTTGTATACATTCCGCAAAATCTAAATCACTTTTTATATATAATTCAATAATAATCGTTCTAGAACCCGTTATTAGGGTTTGAAGAATGTTATCTGTTAGTTTCGGATTTATACGTATTATTTCATTATTTCTCTCATAATTATATTCATAAATAAATATTTTATTTAAAAAATCCAAGAGTTTATGTTGAGTATTATTTATATTTATTAACAAATGTTTTAATTTATTTCCATACATCTCGAATAATTTATTTTTAATTTCATAATTATTTAAATTATTACAATTTTCACTTTTGAAATATTTATTCAATTTAATATCTGAAAATTTTTTAATATCTTTCGGCAATTCATCATCTTCACTTTCAGTAAAAGCTTTATAAAACATTAATAATTCCTCTTTGAATTGATTTTTCGCATTCTCTGACATATCCATAAAGTTTCCAGTATTCACATCATACCCTGAATCATAATATAGTTCTATAAACTCAGGAATAGAATATTCTATTTCTTCATTTCCGTCTTCACTTATATCTAAATAAGGATTTTGTGTATTCAAATTTAATTCATTTATTTTTGTGTTTTTTAAATCATAATTTATTTTCTCAATTATCGCATTATCTGGAACATTTTCATTTTCAGTTAGTCTTCTTTTTATTATTCTTCCATAATTATCATTATAAATATATTCTGGATTTAATGTAACCAAAATTACAGAATATATATGTGCTATTTTCACATAAAATTTAGAAATATATATTGAATAGTCTTTTATATTATTTAAATCATTCATATCATTCATATCATCTATGTCATCCATATTGCCTCCATATTTTACTCTTTTAGTAATATTTATTATTTCATCTACACTTAGATAATCCATAATTATTTCTGAAATTAAAATTATTAATTCATTACAATAATCTTTTTCAAATAATTTTCTTAAACTACAAAAATTCATAGTCAAAATATAATGAGTTGATATAAAATCTATTATCTCACCTTTATTTATTTTAGAAGATGTTAATCCCATAACTATATAATTTAAATATAAAATAAAATTGAATTAAAATTATATTTATATTATGAAACAAACATAACACGAAGATGAATTTAAATAAAGAAAAAACCCAAAAACGTAAAGAAAATAAAATTAATAAAAAAGAAATATGGGATACTTTTGATAAAGAAATTAATTCTGAGAAAAAACAACCATTAGAATGCATATATCGTTCTTGTGGTAATAGAGAAAAATGCGATTGTTGTGAATCTAGTTTAGCATTTTCAGATGAGGGATTTTTAACATGCACTAATGTATTATGTGGAATAATATATAAAGACATAGTTGACCAAAGTGCAGAATGGAGATACTATGGTGCGGATGATAATCAAAATTCAGACCCTACTAGATGTGGTATGCCGATTAATCCACTATTACAGGAATCATCTTTTGGTTGTAAAGTTCTTTGTTACGGAGCTACTTCTTATGAAATGAGAAAAATTAGAAGATATACTGAATGGCAGTCTATGCCTTATAAAGAAAAATCTCAATATGATGAATTTCAAAGAATTACTATTATGTCTCAAAATGCGGGAATACCAAAATCAATTATTGATAATGCTATAATATATCATAAAAAAATATCAGAATTTGAAACTACATTTCGGGGTGATAATCGTGACGGCATTTTAGCAGCTTCAATATATATATCTTGTAGAATTAATGACTATCCAAGAACACCGAAAGAAATCGCAACTATATTTAATTTAGATGTAACAAGTGCGACACGTGGTTGTAAAAATGCTTTATCTATTGTTAATAAATTAGAAAAAGAATTGGATAATAAAGATAAAACATCTTTCTCAAAAACAAAACCTGAGGCATTTATTGACAGATTTTGTAGTAAATTGAATATTAATAATGAATTAACACAATTATGTAAATTTATCTGCGTTAAAATTGAAAAGAATAACTATATGCCCGAAAACACACCTAATTCAATCGCTTCTGGTGTGGTTTATTTTATAACTCAGATTTGTAATTTAAATATAACAAAAAGGGACGTGAAAAATGTTAGTGAAATTAGTGAAGTAACAATTAACAAATGCTACAAAAAAATAGAAAAAATTAATGAAAAAGATAATATTTTACCAAAAGTTATTTTAAAGAAATATTGTTCATAAATTCGTAAATTGTTTATATAATTATTATGACTTAATTATACAAATGAACGAAAATGAAAATGAAAATGAAAATGAAAATATTCCCAAAAAGGTATTTATTGTGCCTTATCGTAATCGTTTAGAACATAAATTTTTTTTTTTAAGACAAATGGATTTTATTTTAGAAAACGATTATGATTATGAAATATATTTCAGTCATCAGTGTGATATTCGCCCTTTTAATCGTGGTGCAACTAAAAATATCGGTTTTTTGGCAATAAAAAAAAAGTATCCAAATAATTATAAGGACATTACATTCATATTTAACGATATCGACACTGTTCCATTTCATAAAATTTTTGATTATAAAACAACCATAGGAGTTGTAAAACATTATTACGGCTTCGATTATGCGCTCGGTGGTATCGTAGTAATTAAAGGGTCTGATTTTGAAAAGATTAATGGATTTCCAAATTTTTTCAGTTGGGGAAATGAAGATTCAGCATTACAAAAAAGATGTTTAAATAATAATATTTTTATTGACAGAAATCAATTTTATCCTATTGGAAGTCCTGAAATACTTCAATTATTTGATGGCGTAAAAAGACTAGTAACTCCGAGAGATTATACTTTGAGAATTAATGATAGTGGATATAATGGATTAAAAACAATCAATAGATTGAATTATTCTATTGATAAAGAATCCTTTAATCCAAATGATAATAAATATTCTATTGAAAATGAAAATATTAATTTTATAAATATTCTCTCTTTTACAACTGGAAATAATCCTGAAAATAATGACTATTATGAATATGATTTAAGGGACCCAACTAATCAAATAACCAATCCTAATAAAGAAAAGACAACGAAGAGAGATATTACAAAAGAGGAATGGAAATATATAAACCCTGTAAATACAAATAATAATACAAATAATAGGGTTATAAAAAATATTAATGTGTTTTCACCACAATATGCAGGTTATTTAGGGGTAAAACCCAAAGCAACCACAAATATAAATATTCGTTTAGGAGGACTTATTTAATAAAAATAAAATATATTATATGTATTATTCTAACTATTCTGTTGAAGAAAAAATAGATATATCAAAACGACTTAAAGACCATAATGAAGAAAAGGCTATCAACGACTTCCAAAAGTTAAAATATAAAGTTCAAACCGACTTAAACTCTATTAAACCTCTCTCACCAATTGGATTGAAATTTATTGAGAATTATGTTCATATTGAATTATTAAGCACTAAGTCTAAATTAGGCATTTCATTTTACGACTTTTGGTATAATCGTGATTTTTATATGAAGCGCAACAGTTCTACTTTTAAATTAATTGAATCTATAAAAAATAACAAACCATACTTAACGGATATTAAAATTGGAAAACAAGTTTTTAATTTATATTATGGAAGTATTTGTATATTTCGACCAACTATTTCGGCAAAGTTATATTCTCAATTTAAACCACAAACCATTCTTGATTTTACTATGGGATGGGGTGGAAGACTTGTTGGGGCTACATTACTCGATGTTAAAAAATATATTGGTATCGATAGTAATATTAATCTAATTCAACCTTATCATAAAATGAGTGAATATTTGAAAACACAATCTACTACTGAAATTGAGTTATATTTTGAAGATGCTTTAAATATTGATTATTCTAAACTTGATTATGATATGGTTTTTACTAGTCCACCTTTTTATAATAAAGAAATATATGGAAACAAAGAAACATATAAAACTAATGAAGAATGGGATGAAACGTTTTATAAACCAATATTTAAATTAACTTGGGATAATTTGAAGAGAGAAGGAGTTTATTGTTTAAATATTCCAATTATTTTATATGAAAATATTTGTCTTCCTTTATTTGGCGAAGCAAATGAAATGATTGAATTAAATAAGTATTCGAGATTATTACCAAAAAAAGAAAATAAACAATATAATGTTGGACAAAAATATAAAGAATATATTTATATTTGGAAAAAGTAAAGTTCTAAATATTTATATTTATAATTTTTGTGGTTCCAGACCAAAACATATCATAACCACGCACTAATATTTGTAAATATTCGTAATCAGTTAAGTATGCTATGTAAATACACTTATTATCATTTATATCAATATTTACATAATAACCACCCCCTAACATTTTTGTATATTTTTTTTCTGGAATATTTCGTAATATTTGATATCTTTCATCATTTGCATATATTTTATTTATTTGTATTATTTCCCCTTTTCGAATTACAAAATTTATGTTATAAGATAAAATATTTTTTATTATTTCCAGAGGTAGTTCGTTAAATTTTTCCATTTTATTCTTATTTTATTATTTGTAAAATAAGAATAGTTTTTTATCTTTATATTATTTATATATATATAATGTATATTGGAAAATATACACACGGAAATCCTAACGTTTATCGTGAAAGTAATAATGATGATGTTGAATTATTAATTGGAAATTTTTGTTATATATCGGAAAATGTTAATATATATTTAGGTGGGAATGATAGAAGATATTGGGTTACATCATATCCTTTTGGTAATATTCATACAGATACATTCGACAATTATGATTGGATTAGTAATAGTTCAACAAATAAAGATGTAACTATTGGTAGTGATGTATGGATTGGGTCAAATGTAACAATTATGCCTGGGGTTACTGTCGGAGACGGCGCCGTTATATTGAATAATAGTTATATTGTAACAAATGTAGCACCATATACTTTGGTTATGGGAAACCCAGCAAAATTTGTTAAATATAGATTTAATCCTGAACAAATTGAAAAATTACTAATAATTAAATGGTGGGAATGGGATGATGACAAAATTAATCAATATATTCCTCTTTTATGTAATTCAAATATTGATAATTTTATTGACTCTTTTTTTCTCTCTTCAAGGGTGTAAAAATGTTAATATATATATATTGTTATGTCCTTGTTCAGTTGTTGTCAAGATATGCCTCCTGATTGTAATTATAATTTTGGTCGGGAACATCCGTTAATAAATGAAAGTAATAAACATAAATATAATTTTGGAGAAGTCAAAAACTATCATACAGAATTTTTAGTTTTGTTGAATAAAGAAGATTTATTAGATAATTCAATATTTTGGTTTAATAAAAGTATAAAAACAAAACTATTAAAGAAAAAAAATAAATTTCCAGGAAAATTAAATATTATTGCATTTAATGAAATTGAAAATGACAAAGAATATATTATTGAAGATATTCCTCTTCCAAATGAAATATATATGAAACTTCCAAATAATAATTTGTACGTTTTATCATCAAAATATAATTTAGAGTATTTTAATTATAAACAAAGTGAGCTACTAAATATATTTGTTTTACTCGGTGCTAAAAAAATAATTATCAAAAATATTAATAAAATTGGTTATATGGTTTTTGATTATGATGAAAAAATTATGAATAATATTCATCCAGAAATGTTTTCTCATAAAAACTTCTTTTTTTTACCAAAAGAACACATTTGGCAAGATATTATTATTAGAAGATTGGAAAAAAATCTAATAAAAGATAAACATACATTTAGATATACTAGTCATTTATTTTTTAATCCTGAATTGGAGAGAAAACTAGAAATAATGAATATAAATTTTAGGTATTATACAGAAGATTTTGATAATTTTCAGACTATATATGAAATTGAATATTATAAACTTAAAAATAAAGATGAAAAAATAGATGATACAGTAGTAATATGTTAAAATTTCTCTCTTCAATTGAATTCCAAAAAGGGAAACAAGAAAAGGTATAAAGTTATGTTATTGAGTTCTTTATATTATATTAATACTACTTAAAGAATGTATTCAAAAACCAAACTATTTATAACAGGTTGTATAATTTCACGATTAAGTAAAATCGTTTTCAACTGAATTTTAAGGGTTTTGTAAGCGGATTTATTATTATTCCTAAAATCTTGGAAAACCTCCTTTTTCTTTTTTCCCATTTATAATTTTGATTTTACTAAATATATAAAATAATATGGAAAGCAAATTTTATTGTGAAAAGTGCTTCTTGTTATAAACAACATTACATAAAACAGGAAAAAGAAAAGAAAGATGTGATAAAACACTTTATAAGTGTAATAAGTGCTGTTTTGAGAATTATAATAAGAACAATTATTTAAACCATATTCTTAATAATCATTCAACAAAAGAATAACGAAAAGAAAAATTTAAATATTATTGTGAATGTTGTGATTTTGGTGTATTTATTTGAATACAAACAAACATCAATTAAAATTTAATGAGTTTTTTATTAGATAATAAAAAAAATTGATTTAGATTATATGACTGATAAGAATAATATAGTCTGTAATATTGAAATGGATTCAACCAAATTATCAAAAACTGAACTTTTATTGAAGTGCGAAGAAAATGGAATTAAAAAATGTAAATCAAAAAAAAAAGAAGAATTAATTGCTTTACTTGAAAATAAACCTGTTGAAAAAAAAAAGATTAAACTAATAATAATTGAAGATGATGAAGAAGAAATTAAGAATGAAGTTATAACACAACAAGATTTAGAAATAAATAAAATATATAATGAAGATTGTGTTTTTGGAATGAAAAAGATTAAAAGTGAAAGTGTAGATATTATAATTTGTGACCCTCCATATAATATTGGAAAGGATTTTGGAAATGATAGTGATAAACAAAAGATGGATGATTATTTATTATGGTGTGATAATTGGATTGCTGAGTGTTTAAGAATACTTAAACCACAAGGAACTTTATATATATACGGATTTAGTGAAATTCTTGCTTTTATAAGAACACGTATAACTTGTAATGTGAGATGGTTAGTATGGCATTATACTAATAAAGTAACCCCATCACTAAATTTTTGGCAAAGAACACATGAAAGCATTTTATGTTGTTATAAAGAAAAACCAATATTTAATCGTGATGACGTTAGAGAACCTTATACAGAAACATTTCTAAAAAATGCTGCTGGAAAAGTTAGAAAACCAACAGTAGGTAGATTTAGTAATGGTGATAAAGAAACAACATATACTGCTCACGAAGGAGGAGCATTACCAAGAGATGTTATAAAAATTCCAGCATTAGCAGGTGGAGCAGGAAAAAAAGAACGCGTTGATCATCCAACCCAAAAACCATTAAATTTATGTGATACTTTAATAAAAGCATCTTTAAATAAAACTTCTAATACATTATTAGTAGTTCCTTTTGTTGGTTCAGGTTCTGAGTGTGTTTCAGCAAAAAAAAATAACGTTAATTTTATTGGTTTTGAAATTAATGGTGATTATATTAATACAGCAAATGAAAGATTAGATGATATTGACAATAATTAAATATTAGTTAATTTATCAAGTAAATCAATATAATTGTATTTTGGTTTATTTTCTACGACAGCAGATGCTACAATAAACTTTTTTATTTCTTCTGTCATTTCAATATGTATCCATAATTGAGATGACATACTAAATGTGATTGACATTTTACACCCATTAATTTCATTTGTATTCCATCCAACTTGTGCATCTTTATTTTTTCCTCTTTTTCCAATTGTAGGTTCCCAAGCATATGAAGAAGGGTCTAAAATTAAGTAATTACTTGGTATCAATAACCAATCATAACTAATATTTTCTTTATCTGTTTCATCTCTTACTATAAATGAATAATAGTCAAAATTTTTTCGTTTATTAATTTCTTCAATTATTTCTGTTGGCGTTCCACATTTTTTTTCACTACAAACCGTAGTTAATCTATAAGAACTAATATCAATACTTTTTTTATTATTGGAATATTTTGCGGATTTATTGCTAATTCTTCCTAATGAACAATTAATATCCATACCTGATGAATGACTTCCGTCACTTTTAGAATAAATATTAATTCCTAATGATGAAAATATTATAGCATTAATGTCCTCCCATATTGTTTCATTTATGGAAGACGAATTAATTAAATGATAACCTTTAATACATTTTTTAAAATTTATATCAACGAGTTCAATATTTTCACAAATATCAGTAATACTTTTAACTTCACATTTATCGTCATCTTCAATAATTAGAATTGGTTGTTTTTTTACCTTTTTTGTCTTTGAAACAGAAGAGGTAATAACTTCATTATTTAATTCAGATTTAGTTTCCATTTTCTCTATATTATTTCATAACTTGTGAAAAAGCAATTCAATTTTTTTTTATAAATAATTAAATGCGAAGATTTCAAAATGTCTGCTGTTGAATATTATTTAACCGAAGATGTTTCACAAGAACAAGTATCTAGAATATTTAAGTGTAGTCCAAGAAGTTTGATGCGTTGGGTTGAAAAATATGATGAAGAGGGTGAAATTAAAAGACATAATAGAAACCCAACAGCATATAAAATTAAACAAAATGAAATAAAAAAAGACAAAACAATTACAATGAAGATGAAAAAGTAAGACCATCGTAGGTGAAATTCCTACTATTGATTTTACATTTTTTCTTATTTTTTAGTGTCTATAATGGGCGTTTTAAATGAGAAAAGGTGTAAAACATAAAGATTTAGAATTAGAAACAACTAAAAAGTATCATCTTTTAGAATTAGAGAATAGAAACTTAAAAATAATTATTTTAACAAATAATAGATAAATAATATAGAAACAAAAATAAAATATAAAGTAAAATGAATTCTTTATCAGATATTCAAAATATTCTTTATATAAATTTAGCATCAAGAATTGATAGAAAAAGAGAGATAGAAGAAGAATTAAATAAGATTGGATTAAACGGAACAAGATTTGATGCAGTAGTTTTAAATAACGGTGCGTTAGGTTGTAGTTGTAGTCACTTGAAGTGTTTAAGAATTGCCCAAGCAAATGATTGGGAACACGTATTAATTTGTGAGGATGATATACAATTTTTGAATCCAGAATTATTTAAAAATCAATTAAATTTATTTTTGAGTAATAATAAAGATTGGGATGTTGTTTTACTTTCAGGAAATAATATGCCTCCTTATGAGAAAAATGATGGTTCAAGTATAAAAGTGTCACGTTGTCAAACAACAACAGGATATATTGTAAGAAAGCACTATTACGATATTTTAATAGAAAATTTCAAAGAAAGTATAACAAAATTAATGAAAGAACCAGAAAATCATAGATTTTATGCTATTGATAAATACTGGTTTAAACTTCAAGAGAGAGATAAGTGGTATTTAATTGTTCCATTATCTGTAATTCAAAGAGCAGGGTTCAGTAATATTGAACAAAGAATAACAAATTATTCAAGAGCGATGTTGGATTTAGATAAAAAGAATTATTTTCATTTTCCAATCAATTAATTTTTACACCTTTTTACACCATTGAAGATTAAAAATGGGGCAAAATTACTCATTTGACGGCGTTTTACATTTTATTTCAATTTTATGAAAAAATATGTATGCCTTCTCATAAAAGTTAAAAAATTATTAGTTCATTATTGTGGCATTTCAAATCTTCAAGGGTGTAAATACTTTTGTTAAATATATTGTCTTCTTTACACCCTTGAAGATTTAAAATGGGACAAAATCCACTAAAAATCAAAAAGGTTTGCTCTTCACAGAGCGTGTAAATTTTGGTTTTGGTAATTCGTCCAAACTACCTGATGATTTATTGCTTCTTGATAAATAATTTGGTCTTGCTTTATTATTTATCGCATTATAAGCAATTTTGTAAATATTTGTCGCTCCATTAACATCTCTATTCCAATAACCACATCCGTTCTTACAACAAATCAGTCCGTGGATTAAGACATTACCGCTTCTATATGGTTTTGGATTTTCCCTAACCATTGTCTTTTTACAAATACCTACTTCACATTTGGAACACATACAACTTGTTCTAAATTCATCCACCAAATAAGTTTGAAATCCTGCTTTTCTAAATAAAGTTCTCATACCTTTCCCTTTGGTTGCTTCCTTATATTTCATTTGTTGTTTTTGTTCGTAATCACCAAAACAAACTACAACATCTTTTGCATTACCAAAAATGCGTTTAAAATTATTTAACATTTTTTGTTCGCTTCTTTTTGTGTTTCTATAACTTTGTAATCTTAATTTCCTAAAAATATATTTTTCATAAAATGAAAATAGTATAGTATTTATTTCACTCTTCTTTTTTATATATTCCTTAAATTTTGTTATGTTAAGTGATTTTCTGTTTAATTTTGATAATTCAGTTTCCCATTCTATTATTGTTTTACCCTGTATTTTTTCTTGTTTCAATTCTAATTGTATTTTTGAATACTTCTTTTTCTTTGTTTCTTTTCTTCGTTGGTCTTGTGAATAACGAAACTCATTTGCTTCTTTATTATCAGCATCTACGCAATAAATTAAATCACACTTTCCAGGGTCTATTGCTACTATTTTCTTATTTTGTAAAGAAGAATAATCATTTAGTTCATCAATATAAGTTTCAGTTGTTAATCCTTTTTTCATCATCGGTAATTTCTTACCAACTAAATCTTTACGCAATAATAACAAAGAACAACTTACTCCATCTGTTTCTATCATATGGTGAAATTTATAATACTTTTTCTTGAAAAACTTTCGTTCAGTTCTAAAAAAGAACTCCCATATTTTATCTTCTTTGCGTTTTAAGTTGCCTTTTGTTAAATAATCACTTTTATTTCCTTGTTTCTTTGTCATAAGTAAATGAACTAATGTAGTAGTATCTAATCTTATATGTTTTGGTATCACTTCATTTCTCATAGGAAATACATTATAAATAGTTTGTTCTTCCTTTTCAATTTGTTTCATCATAAAAATCATACACGGAAAATAATCCATAGGACTACACATTAAATCATATACAATATTATTCTTCTTATAACTTTGTTTGTTAGGTGTAATGAATTGTTTGTGTTGATTAATCCATTTGTGATACATAGTATTAGATTTGTAAGTATTATTTTCAACATTCAGTAAATCATTTTTAATTTTGCGTAATTGATTACATAAATTATTTACTCTTTGTTCTTTTGATTTTTGTGTAATATTTAACTTTTTTATTTTATTCATAATAAACTTCTTTTTCCAAATTACATTTACATATCGTTCAACATACTCTACATAATGTAATTTAATATTATTCTCATACATCGTAAGAATATCAATTGTAAGATAATCTAAAATAGTATTCATATGTGTATAATCTAAATTTTCATTTTGAATAATAGGTTGAAAATCTGTTTTGTAAAAAGCAGTTAAATTGTCTTTGAGTTCTTTTATTTCCTTTTTTGGTGGTCTTCCAGATGATTTTTCATTACATAAGATTTTCATACAAGAGTTAATAAAATCATCATTAATAACTGGTAATGAATTATTCTTATCATAATGGTCTAACAAAAAAAGTTTCATAAACATCATAGTTTGAATAACAATTTTATTACACTTAATTACGGCATTTGTAATTTTGGGTAAGTTAATGTCAGGATGTTTCAAGACACTTTTTAAGGAGGTTTTAATTCCTTTGAAAAAGTCGTCAGGCGGTTTTTCTTTTATTTCCATCCCTTATAATATTCCTTAATATTTTTATTTTAAGTCATTTTCCATAAATAATATAAAGACAATATAACAATTATTATTAAATGGAAAAACATTATATACTCTATACTTCATTTGATGATAAAGATAAATTAAAAAAACTTGGTTGCCGATGGTGTCCAGAAGAAAAATTATGGTATTGTTTTAATTCAAACTTAAATGAAGTTAAAATGAATTACCATAATATTTTTTCAAATGGATTATTAGAAAAAAATTACATTCAAATAGAATACATAAATGACATTATTTCAAAAAGTAATGAAATCGGCATTCCAGAAAATGCTGACAATAAATTTGAAGAAAAATACTATAATAAATGAACTACTTGATTATTTAACATTTGACAAATATACTAAAATAAAAGACAAACAATATAAGATAAACAACGGAGGGAAGGTTATTTTAGAAAAAAAATATAATGGTAAATTTACATTAGATGAAAAAAAGATTTGGAATAAGTTTTATGAATATTATAAACTTCCATCATTTTATGATATTGTTGATTCTTGTAAGAAAATTGTAGATGAGGAACACATATCTATTAATGGATGGAAAATCGCTAATCATAATAGTAAAAAACAAGAACTATTTTGGAAGGAAAAACTACAATATTTATATCCAAAAACAATTTATCAATATAAAAAAGATAATTGTGTTTTTGATTTTATTGATTTTGACAATAAAATTATATTTGAAGCAAAATTAGATTATAATAATGTGATAAGAAGTCAATTCACAAAATATAGAAAAATGTTTCCAGATTTTAAAATTGTATATTTAATAGGAATTGATAAGGTTTCATATATAAATTGTTTTAGTGAAAATTATTATAACAATCTAAGACAAATTTATGATAATGATTATGAAATTTATAAAAATAATAATTATGAAGGAACATCACCAAAATTTCCAGACGAATACAACTTAACTAATAACGAAGACCTATATGAAAATGTAAATTATTATAATAAATCGTTTGAAGATATTATTGATTTGTTAAGACTTCAACATAAATTAATTAAAATTAATGTGCTAAAAAGTTGTGAATATGCTTAAATTTTATTGAATTTATACATTTGTGTTTGTGATTTATTATCTGTTAAATAAGAAATGTATGTGGTTATATTATATTTTGTTTTAAGTAAATTTTTTATTATTGACAACCAAGGTCTTTTTCTTTTATTTGGTTCTCCAACCGCTTTCAAATTGTTAAAAGCATAATATTTTCTTATTTCAGGTATTAATTCCATTATTTGTTTTTTGATTTCTTCATTTTTATCTAATTCATAAAGTGTATATTCCGTTTTATTTTGTAAATCTAATATTTTCACAATTTTATCTACTATTTCTTCTTGCTCTTTTTTGTATAATTCACTTTTTAATCGCATCTTAAATATACTTAAACTGATAAATAAATTTTAAGTATATTATTTATAATTTTTTAATTTCCTTTTTCTTGTTGATGATTTCCGTTGTAAATCAATTCCTTCTTTCAAATTATAAGCATATTTTTATAATTTTCTGGTTTTACTTTATCAATTGCTTTATTTACATTCTTTTCTAGAACCTGAAAATTCTCAACATTTCTATCTTTTTTCAAATATGTTTTTACTTGGTTAAAGTATTGCTCT
>Ga0136644_10000344_pt1 | contig 37164 bp, 44 predicted proteins | sample C_130820_EF_Meta_FD_94780 | JGI IMG/M metagenome (GOLD analysis project Ga0136644, IMG submission 94780) | Freshwater microbial communities from Lake Croche, Canada to study carbon cycling - C_130820_EF_MetaG (v2) (version 2) | ecosystem: Environmental > Aquatic > Freshwater > Lake | place...
AGCCAATATTTGAGCTCTTGCAGAAGCAGTAGCGCCCCGTAACTTACCCCAAAGGTCAATCTCCCAATTTAGTACACCCGCTGCTTTGAAAACAGCGCTATTTAATCCTCCAGCCACTTTCAATGCATCAGTACCAGCAGTTCCCCCACCGGCTTGCAGTTGATAGTTGAATGAAGGATATTGATTAATACGAATTATGTCAGCTTGCATTTGTGCTTCTAAAACCCTAGCACTAGCCAATTGCAAATTCCTATTATTATCTAAAGTGGTTTTGATAATAGATTGCAAAGCCGTGTCTTTGAAAAGATCAAACCATTTAACCAAAGGAATGGTGTCTGCATTGGCATTATCTGCATATGCAGCGGGCGTAGCCATTTTAGGTTGCTCGTATGTTTTGCTAACACGGCAACTGCCAAACAATATCAGGGCAGCTAGGGTGAATAAAGTTATTTGCTTAGTCATGTTAATGCGTTGAATGATTGGTAACAGTTGCTGCTGCAACACTTGCTTTTTTCTTTTTCTTGCCTTCTATTAAAACAAAGAATGCGGGAATCAAAATCACTCCCAAAATGGTGGCAACCAACATTCCACTGAAGACGGATGTACCCATTACCCTTCTTGCTTCTGCACCAGCACCGGTAGCTGTCATTAATGGAACTACTCCAAGGATAAAGGCAAAGCTGGTCATTAAGATGGGTCTAAAACGCAATCTAGCTCCTTCAATAGCAGCTTCAAAAGGAGGCAACCCCTCATTATCCATTTTCATTTTGGCAAATTCTACAATCAGAATGGCATTCTTGGCATTCAATCCAATGAGCATCACCAACCCAATTTGTGCAAATACGTTGTTGACATAGGTAGTAGCATATAAACCGCCGATAAACAATCCTAAAAAGGCACCCATTACAGCCCAAGGTGTTCCCAATAAAACACTGAATGGGAGTTTCCAACTTTCATATTGTGCAGCCAGAATCAGAAATACAAACAAAAGCGCCATAATAAATACTGAGGCACCTTTACCTGCTGATTCTTTTTCCTGATAGGAAGTATTACTCCAGGAATAACCAATATCATTGGGTAATACTTTTTTGGCTACTCCTTCTAATACCCTCAACGCTATGTCCGAACTAACTCCTGGTGCGGGTACACCACTCAATTCTGCGGAACGATAAATATTAAAGTGGTTGGTAAAAGAAGGACCAGAAGTGTCTATTACTTTAGCCAGTGTTCCTAAAGAAACCATATTACCACTTGGGTCACGAACAAAGTATTGGTTAATATCATCGGGTTTCATTCTATATGCTGCTTCTGATTGAATATAGGCCCTATACTGTCTTCCATATGCATTGAAGTTGTTGATGAAAGCTCCACCCAAATAGACAGAGATGGCACCATTTACTTCTTGCAATGGAATACCCATTTTTTGGACTTTCTCTTTGTCTACTTGAATTGACTTTTGTGGAACAGTAGGTCTAAATAAAGTGTAAATCTTCCCTATCTCAGGACGCTTGGATGCAATAGCAATAAAGCGTTGAGTTTGTTGTGCCAAATAAAGGGGAGACTTACCTGCTTTGTCTTGTAACATCATGGTAAACCCTGCTCCTGAACCCAAACCTTGAATAGGTGGTGGACCAAATACAATCACCGTAGCTTCTGTAATGTTTTTGGTTAACACAGTATTCATTTCAGTCACCATTTGGGCAACTGTTTTATGTCTTTCGTCCCATGGTTTTAAGCTGATAAATGCCATGGCCGAATTAGGCGTTGCTGTTCCAGATAAAATATTAAATCCGTTAATGGCAGTATACGTACTAACTTCTTCCATGCCCTTAAAATAGGACTCCACTTTTTTGGAAATGGCTTCTGTCCTATCCTTAGAAGCGGCATCAGGTAATTGAATGGCCAACATAAAATATCCCTCGTCTTCTTCAGGCACAAATCCACCTGGCACTTTCAATGCCAAGTATCCGGTAGCCGCACAAATAACCAACAAAATCATGACCGTTAAGAACAATCTTCTAGCGGCAAAACTGGCTACTTTTACATATCCGTTTGTGAACTTTTCAAAGTATTTGTTGAACCCGTCAAAGAATCTTTGTAACAAGCCCTTACTTGGCTTTTTAGGTTTTAACAAAATAGCTGCCAAAGCAGGACTTAAGGTTAGGGCATTGAATGCCGATAACGCCACAGAAATGGCAATGGTAATGGCAAATTGTTGGTACAACCTACCCGTAATACCTCCTGATAAAGCCACCGGTATAAACACCGCACAAAGAATTACGGCAATGGCCACAACTGGCCCTCCCACTTCTTTCATGGCTTTACTAGTTGCTTCCTTGGGGTTCAGCCCATGTTCCATTTCATGAATTACCGCTTCCACCACTACTATGGCATCATCTACCACCAATCCAATAGCTAATACCATTCCCAATAATGACAACTGGTTTACAGAGAATCCTAACAATGGGAATACAATAAAAGTACCAATCAATGAAACTGGAACGGTTAACAAAGGAATCAAAGTGGCCCTCCAGTCTTGCAAGAAAAGGAATACCACCAAGATTACCAAGATTACCGCTTCAAACAAAGTATGCAAAACTTCTTCAATACCTACGGTAATGGCCTGTGTAGTATCTAAACTAGTGGCGTAATCTAAGCCCTGTGGGAACCTAGATTTCAACTCATCCATTTTTGCTTTTGCTTTGTTGGCAACGTCTAACCCATTTGATCCAGGAATCTGATAAATGGCAATGGCCGCACAGGGGCTACCATTTAAGTTGGAACTCAGGTTATACATCTGCAAACCCAATTCAATGCGCGCCACATCTTTCAATCTTACTTGGGCACCATTTGCATTGGACTTGAGTATGATATTTCCAAAATCTTCTTCTGAGACCAAGCGCTGTTGCAAAGTAGCGGTATATGTATTTTGAACGCCTGGTGTGGAAGGCGCATCGCCAAAGGCACCACCAGGAACAATGTTATTTTGGGCCTTAATGGCATTCATCACATCTGAAGCAGTGATTTTCAATTTTGCCAATCGATCAGGTTTTACCCATATACGCATGGCATACTCTGAACTACCCATGACAGATACATCACCTACCCCCTTGATTCTTTTTAATTCATCAATCAAATTGATAAAGGCATAGTTGTTGATGAAGTCTGCATTATAAGATTTGGAAGGCGAATAAACAGAAAACAACATCAACGGAAAGGTCAAGGACTTTTTTACGTTTACACCCAAATTGATAACCTCGGGAGGCAAGAAAGGATTGGCCCTAGATACCCTGTTTTGGGTAAGCATGTTGGCTACATCCAAATCGGTACCCACTTCAAAAGAAACCTGCAAAGTCATAGAACCATTGTAGTTCACAGACTTCATATACAACATATTTTCTACCCCATTTACTTGTTGCTCAATAGGTGTAGCAACGGTTTGTTCCATGTCTACCGCGTTTGAACCAGTATAAGAAGCCTGCACTTGCACCATGGGCGGGGTAATATCGGGATATTTTGCAACCGGTATGCCTTGTAGTGTCAACAACCCCATAATCACAATGAAGATGGAAATAACCATGGTAACTATCGGCCGGCGTATAAAAAATTCGCTCATATAAATCAGTTAGGGATAAGATTATTGTTTAGAAGTGGAATCATAATTCCAAGTAACGGGGATTGCTTTAATCACCACATCTGGTCTCACTACCATACTTCCCAAAATGGCTACTTTGTCTCCAGGCTTCAACCCAGTTTTAATAATCCAGTTACTACCCACTCTTTTACCAGTTTGAATCACTATGGGTTTAACCATACCACTGTCATTTAATACAAATGCTTGATACAGATTTTGTATTTGACTAACCGCTTGTTGAGGCAAGAGAATAGCATCTTTAAACTCATCGGTTTGCAAACGCAGTTTTACATATTGACCGGGTTTAAGCAAGTTTTGTGGATTGGGAAATTCTGCTTGCACCAATAAAGATCCAGTTGCAGGATCAATTTGTCTATTTGACAAACTGATGTTTCCCTTTTCTGTATAAACGCTACCATCGCTTAACAATAATTGTGCTGACAATTGGTCTTGCAAAATCTTATGCGAATTACCAACCTTGCGTTTTGCAAACATGAGGTACTCGTCTTCTGTAATAGAAAAACGAACTCGCATTTTGCCAATAGAAGAAACCGTATTCAAGGGGCCTCCAGTATTCAATTTTCCAATATAGTCTCCTACCAGCACTTTTGAAATTCCAATTACGCCTGTAAGGGGTGAGGTAATCCTTGTGTACTCCAACTCTATCTGACTATTACGTAGGGCTGCAGATGCGGCATCCACTTGAGACAAGGAAGCTTCGTAATTGGCTTTTGCTGCATCAAGGTCTCTTTGACTTAGCGCATGCATGGCAGTTAAGGGTTGTACCCTATCCAATTCAGCCTTATTTTTCACTTTAGCTGTATTGGCCTGTGCCAGATTGGCTTGGGCTTGATCTATTTTATTTTTAATGGGGAGGTCATCAATGGTATATAATAATTGGCCCTTTTGAACCATATCACCTTCTTTAAAATGGATACCAGTTATCCAACCATCTACCCTAGACTGGATTTGAATGTCTTCTTGTCCAAAAGTCTCACCCACATATTCAGAATAAAAAGGGATGGTTTGTTGACCAACGGTTACCACATTTACTTCGGGAACCATGGCGGCAGGAGCTTCTTTTTTATCTTTACAAGATGAAAAGATTAATAAGCTTAGAATTCCGGCAACTAAGTCTAGGGGAAATACTTTCATATTTGATTGGTTGTTAGAATTGGTTGAATTACTAGGCTTTAAAAATAGGCCAAAACCTTTTAGTATGATAAAATGTAAAGGAAATTACCGGAACAGCTTATTTACATCTAATAATAAGCTACAATTCTTGCCATACTTAGATTAAAAAGGCTGGTAAAAGACTATTTTATCAGCCGGTCAATTTCAAAATATTGTTAAGACTGAATATAGGTTTGTAGTTGAGAGATGGTCTCTTGTTGGTTTAGAATGGTCTCGGTTACAACATCATTAATAGAAATAATCCCAACTAATTGATTGGATTCATAAACGGGCAAATAACGAATATGTTTGGAACTCATCAATTGCATGCATTTTTCAACACTGTCCTGAGGCGCAACGGGCGGAAAATCAGTAGTCATGATTTCTCCAACAGGTGTTTCACTAGAATGCCTTCCCTTTAAAATTACTTTACGGGAGTAGTCCCTTTCTGTGATGATACCCAAAAATTTATCTCCCTCCATTACTACCAATGAACCAATATTTTGCTCGGCCATTAATTCCAATGCCTTAATAACTGTTAGGTCTGGGGAAACGGCACTGACTTTGTTTCCTTTTCTTTTTAGGATATCACTTACTTTTCTCATAATGGCAATTTGAATGTTTAATTTAATCAATCCTTGGCATTTTTACAAGTATTCTTTAAAATAGACTTAGTTAAAAGATGCTGCAAATTGTACTCAAATCAGGGCCGGTTCAAATACATTTATCATAATTTAAGGAAAGAATAAGTAATATTAATTGGGAATCAACTAGCAGTTCTTTAAATTGATATCAAATATTTTGCCATGAAAAAATTGTTACTTACCCTGACAGCCTTCGTATGTATGATAGGCATGAGTGTTGCACAAACAAAAACAGACGCCAAAGCTGCTCCAGCAAAAGCTGCAACTGCTGCTAAAACTGCTGCTCCAGCAAAAGCTGAAAAAGCTGCTGCTCCTACCAAAAAAGATGGTACGCCAGACATGCGTTTCAAAGAAAACAAAGAAACTGCAAAACCTGCTGCACCTACCAAAAAAGATGGTACACCAGATATGCGTTACAAAGAAAACAAGGGCGCAGCTCCAAAATCAAAGGGATAATTTACTTTCAAAAAAAACGGCCTCCATAAGGGGCCGTTTTTTTATGCTTTCTGACCAATACTCTTGGCTGCAATAAAACCAGATGTCCAAGCATTTTGAAAATTAAACCCACCCGTTATCCCATCCACGTCCATAACTTCACCTGCAAAATAAAGGTTGGATATTTTTTTACTCATCATGGTATTGGCATCAATTTCAGATAGTTTTATCCCCCCGCAAGTAACAAACTCTTCTTTAAAAGTAGTTTTGCCATTTACTTGAAAAACTTGACCCGTTAATATTTGAATGAGTTTGTTTTGGTCTTTTGATCCAAGGTCAGCCCAGCGGCTTTCAAGTTGAATACCAGCTGTTTCTAAGAAATAAACCCATAGTCTTACTGGTAACCCAAATGGATTTCGATTAACTATTTTTTGAGCTGAAAGTTCATTTCTAATGCCATGCCAAGATTCACGTAAACTATTTTCATGGTAATCTGGCACCCAATTAACGGTAATTTGACATTGATACCCAGCTTCTGCTAATTGCCTTGCACCCCAAGCAGAAAGTTTGAGCACTACAGGACCGCTCATTCCCCAATGGGTAATTAAAAGAGGGCCAACTTCCTGTAATTTGGTTCCGTTGATTTTAACCTGCGCGCCTTCTACTGAAACTCCCATGAGTGATGTAATAGGATGTTTGGGTAAATTGAAAGTGAACAAAGAAGGTACTGGGTTTTCAATTTGATGCCCCAAATTGGTCAACCATTCAAACATAGTAGCCTTAGGATAACCGCCAGTAGCCACACAAAGCCATTGGGTGGTAAAGGTTTTGCCGTTGGCCGATATTAATTGAAATTCATCCTTATTGGCAATTACACTAACTATTTCTGTTTGCAAAACAACTTTCACTTGGTATTTGTCTGCTTCTTGTAAAAGACAATTGATGATGGTTTGGGAATCATTGGTATCCGGAAACATTCTACCATCTGGTTCGGTTTTTAAATGCACGCCTCTTTCATCAAACCATTCAATAGTATCTTTTGTGTTAAACCAATGAAATGATTTTTTGAGAAACTGTTGCCCCCTTGGGTATTTTCTAACCAGATCACCAATCTCAAAACATGCATGCGTAGTATTGCACCTACCGCCACCACTCACTTTAACTTTAGACAATAATTTGCTGCTTTTTTCAAGCAATAACACCTCCAAATCCGGATGCATTCTTGCTGCATTCACGGCACAGAAAAATCCTGCTGCGCCTCCCCCAATTACAATCAACTTGTTTGACATAGCGTTATTTCATGAGCATGATGGCGGCAAATGTTTCAATTCCATTCCAAAGATTTCTTAAACGAATATTTTCATTTTCCGCGTGCTGGTTATTGTCATGATTGGCTACCGGCACCGTAATGGTTTTAGCTTTTAATTCTCTTTCAAAAACAAAGAGCGGAAGACTGCCTCCAACTGATGGCATTAGCACCACTTGGTATGAAGTGGTAGATTGCACTGCTTTAATAATTTGCTGTGCAATGGGTAAATCCATAGAAGTTCTTTGTGCATTATAGCCATCACTTAATTGCAGTTTGGCAATCTTGCTATATTGCTTTCTCTGGGCTTCAGTTGGATCTTGATCAGTAACAAAATAGCCCTGTGATTTGATGTGTTCCACTACTTTTAATTGCTGTTTTCTAGCATCATTACCTAAGACCAATCTAAGGTCTAAGGATGCTGTGGCAGTAGTAGGAATTACATTGCTAGAAAGTTTTCCAACATTGGCACTTTGTAAACCGTTGATGTTTAAAGAGGGTTGCAAAATGGCCTCCGATAAAGACCAGTTGCTATTTTCTTGTTGCAAAAATCCCAATTCATGCTTCATTTGCACATCAGGTGCTGGAATGGCTGCTAATGCTTGTTTTTCTTTGGTAGATAGCGGTGTAACATCATCATAAAAGCCCTTGACCAAAACCTTTCCATTTTCATCTTTCATAGACGTTAACAAGTGTGTCAATAGATTGGCAGGATTAGGTGCCCAATTACCATAGTGTCCACTATGTAAAGGCCTTTTACTACCATACACTGTGAGTTCAATATGGGTATCTCCTCTTACGCCAAATGTGACCATTTTCTTTCCGGATTGATGAACAGGTCCGTCACAGATAATCCAAATATCAGAAGCCAATAAAGCCTGATTGTTTTGCAAAATTTCAAATAAGTGGTCTGAACCTGCTTCCTCTTCACCTTCAAAAAAGAATTTCAAATTATACGGTGTTTTCATGCCAGTTGCCACAATAGCTTCATAAGCCGATAAAATTGACATGACACCTGCTTTGTCATCGGAAGCTCCACGTGCATAAATGCGCCAATCTGGGTTGATGGGTTCTTGATCTGAGGGCCAAGGAATAGGAACTGCCTCTTGCTCTAATGAGCCATTAAATAGGGTTGGCTTAAAAGGATGCAAACCCTTAAACCATTTGGTACTATCGGCAGGTTGCCCGTCATAATGGGCATAAAAAATAATGGTTTGTTTGGCACCGGGTGTGGTTACTTCACCATATACTGCGGGAGCTATTCCAGTAGTCTTTGCTTGTAATAGCTGAAGATTGCCAATACCCCTTGCCTGCATCATTTGCAGAATGGCTTGGGCGTTTTTTTGCATATTTGATTTGTCTGATGCCAGATTAGGAATAGACAAAAAGGATTGATATTCTTTTAACCAAGCATGTTCCTGCTTTACGCGATAGTCTCTGATAGCAAGGGTTGCAGGAGATTGAGCATTAGTTGAAAAATGCAATATCAATAATAAAACAAGGATTCCATTTTTTTGCATGTAGGCTGGTTTTGAACTAAGTTACAAAAGCCCGCAGTATTAATAGTAGGAACTATTTAAAAATGGATTGGCTTTTTCAGCAGCTTCAATAATACTGTAATCTGAGAGAATTAAAGCCTGGTTGCGTTTAACACAAACATCGTGTTCAAAATGCACGGAAGGTTTGCCGTCAGTAGTACGAACAGTCCATCCATCATCATCCGTAAACACTTCACGGCTTCCAAGATTAATCATGGGTTCAATGGCCAAAACTAAGTTCTCTTTCATTTTAAGCCCGGTTCCGCGTTTCCCATAATTGGGTACTTGTGGGTCTTCATGCAAGCTTCTACCTAGTCCATGGCCCACTAATTCTCGTACTACACCATAACCGTATTTACGCTCGGTATGTTCTTGTATGGCATAAGAAATATCGCCAACGCGATTATTGATGACGGCTTTTTCTATACCCTTGTATAGGGATTCCTTGGTCACTTTGACCAATTGTAAAATCTCTGGTGCAACATCCCCCATGATAAAGGTATAAGCATGGTCACCATGCCAACCTTTTAAAATAACACCCATGTCAATAGAAATAATATCCCCATTTTTTAATGGAGTATTGTTGGGAAACCCATGCACTACTACATCGTTTACTGAAGCGCAGATATGGTGAGGATAACCATGATAATTGAAGAAAGAAGAAATAGCATCATGTTCTTTTACAAAGCTGTCACAAAGCCTGTCAATATCCAGTGTGGTAATACCTGGTTTCAACATTTTAGCAACTTCAGTAAGCGTTTTACTTACCAAGATTGCGGCATCTTTCATCAGTGCTATTTCTGCTTCTGTTTTATGAATAATCATATTGCTTCTTCTGCTCATGTTCTAAAAAAATAAACCTGTTAGGATTGGCCCAACAGGTTTACTATTATCATAAATAAGTTTAGATAGTAGAGGTAGACACTGTTTGGCGTCCTTGAACCCTTCCGCTATTCATCAATCCATCATACTGACGCATCAACAAATGGGTTTCAATCTGCTGTAAAGTATCTAAGATAACACCAACCATAATCAATAAAGAAGTTCCTCCAAAGAATGAACTGAACCCTTGGGTAACTCCCAAACGTTGGGCAAAACCTGGCATAATACCCACCAAGGCCAAGAAAATGGCACCAGGCAAAGTAATTTTATCCATAATTGATCCAATATAGTCAGCAGTTGGTTGACCTGGTTTAACACCAGGTACAAACCCATTATTACGCTTAAGGTCTTCGGAAATTTGCTTTGGGTTAAAGATCAATGCTGTATACAAAAAGGTAAATCCAATAACCATTATAGAATAGATGACCATATACCATACATTACTATGGTCATTGAAGATTCTTACAATTCCTTGTGCGGAATCAATATTGGTAAAAGAAACCAAGGTTGGCAAGAACATGATGGCTTGAGCAAAGATAATGGGCATAACACCTGCACTGTTTACCTTGATAGGCAAGAACTGACGCGCACCACCAAATTGACGACTGCCAATAATTTGTTTTGCGTAGTTCACTGGAATCTTACGAATCCCTTGCACCAAAATTATTAAAGCCATAATAACGGTTACCAAGATGGCAATCTCAATCAAGAAGATTAACAAACCACCGCCACCTTTCTGACCTTTGGCGCTAAATTCTTGAATGATGTTTTGTGGAAGACGGGCCAAGATACCAACCATGATAATGATAGATGTACCATTACCCAAACCTTTATCTTGGATTTTCTCCCCCAACCACATGACAAACAGGGTACCTGCAGTAAGGGTAAGGATGGTAGAGAACCAGAAGAAAGGTTTATAAGCCAGCAAAATAGCTTCTGCATAACCAGGGCTGTTCAAATAACCAACATAGGCAGCAGCCTGAAAGATGGTTACAATCACAGTAAGATAACGCGTCCACTGGTTGATTTTTTTACGACCACTTTCTCCTTCTTTCTGTACCTTTTGTAATTGAGGAACCAAGATGGTCATCAACTGCATAAAGATAGAAGCGGAGATATAGGGCATGATACCCAAGGCCAAAATAGAAGCCTGAGAAAATCCACCACCAGCAAACATGTCAAAAATACCCAGTAAACCATTGCTTTTTGAAGCGCGTTGCGCAGCTTCAATCCCGTTTGGATCCAAACCAGGTAAAACAATGTGGTTACCAATACGGTAGGTAAGCACCAGTGCCAACGTGATAACAATTTTGTTACGCAGCTCTTCGATGGCCCATATATTCTTTAAAGTCTGAACTAATTTTTTCACTGATACTATTTGTTAGAAGTTAATATCTATAACCAAAAAAGACGCATCACCGATGCGTCTGGAAAGTTACAGTAAAATTACTTTACTATTTCAACGCTTCCACCTGCTGCTTCAATTGCTGCTTTGGCTTTATCGCTTAATTTATTCACTTTAATAGAAAGATTTGCTTTCAATTCTCCTGTGGCAAGTATTTTTACCTTATCAGTGCGGCTGATCAACCCATTAATGTACAAGTTTTCCAAAGAAATCTCTGTGAAACCATATTTTTCCACCAATTGATCTAATTGACCCAAGTTGAACACTTTATATTCTACGCGGTTTGCATTTTTGAAACCACGCTTAGGAATACGACGCTGAATAGGCATCTGACCACCTTCGTGTGCCATCTTGCTTTTATAACCTGCACGGCTCTGACCACCTTTGTTACCTTTTGTAGAGGTTCCACCCTTACCGGATGCTTCACCTCTACCAATACGTTTTTCTTTGTGAACTGAGCCAGCTGCTGGCTTGAGTGTGTGTAATTTCATCTTAAAATTGATTTTGTACTTATCGGGGAATCACCCCTCGCGTGTTGTAAAATAGGAACGTAAAAATAGGAAAGATAGCAGTATAAAATACAACTATGCTTTCCTAATTTATTTTATTAATTAAGCAATCTCTTCAACTTTCACTAGATGGCTAACTTTGTTAACCATACCCAGGATTTGAGGAGTGGCTTCAACTTCTTTAGAAGCATTCATCTTTTTCAAGCCTAAGGCTTTCAAAGTTAATTTTTGACGCTCCGGTCTGTCGATACCGCTTTTTACTTGTGTGATTTTGATCTTTTTCATGTAATATCTTTTTCGGATTATCCGTTAAATACTTTTGACAGTTTCACAGTGCGAGTTTTTGCAACTTGAACTGGCTCTCTCAACAATCCTAGTGCTTTAATGGTAGCTTTAACCACATTGTGTGGATTAGCTGAACCCAAGCTTTTTGCAAGAACGTCAGTTATACCTGCGCTTTCTAGAACAGCACGCATGCTGCCTCCCGCAATAACTCCCGCTCCGTGTGCAGCTGGCTTAATCAAAACTTTTGCAGCACCTTCTTTAGCCCACTGTTCGTGAGGAATAGTACCATGCATTACAGGAACTTTGGTCAAGTTTTTCTTTGCATCATCAATACCCTTAGCAATTGCTTCTTGTACTTCTTTTGCTTTACCAAGACCTTGGCCAACAATACCAGCACCATTTCCTACTACTACTAGAGCAGAAAAACTGAAGGTACGTCCACCCTTGGTGGTTTTAACTACGCGGTTAATGGCAACTACTTTTTCTTTAAGTTCCATTTCACCACCTGCTTTCACCTTATTTACGTTTACTTTAGACATTTATCTAACTATTAATTGTTGTTAGCAAATTAGAATTGAAGACCAGCTTCTCTGGCACCATCCGCAACTGATTTCACACGACCATGGTAAAGGTTACCACCTCTGTCAAAAACAACAGCGGTTAAACCCAATGCAACGGCTTTTGTAGCTATTGCTGCACCTACCAATTTAGATTTCTCCACTTTGGTAACTTTTTGAGCGGCAATATCCTTGTCCCTTGAAGAGGCAGAAGCCAATGTAACAGCATTATCATCATCGATCAATTGTGCATAGATCTCTGCATTGCTTCTAAAAACTGAAAGGCGTGGTTTTACTGCAGTACCAACAACCTTTTTGCGGATGCGATACCTGATTTTTTGCCTTTGAACCAATTTAGAATTCATCTTGTTTATTTTTATAACACCCGATTCTGCCGGATGCCTGTTAGTGTTATTATTATCCGTTACGCTTATTTACCAGCTGACTTACCTGCTTTTCTTCTCAGGATTTCACCTTGGTATTTCACACCTTTTCCTTTGTATGGTTCAGGCTTACGTAAGCTTCTCAATTTGGCGGCAACTTGACCTACCAATTGTTTGTCTATACCTTCTAAGAAAATCTTAGGGTTCTGGCCTTTTTCAGTTAAAGTGGTCACTTTCATTTCAGAAGGAACTTCAAAAATGATATTGTGAGAATAACCCAAAGCCAAATCCAAGGTATTACCAGTGTTAACGGCTTTATAACCTACCCCTACCAATTCTAAGTCTTTCTTGAAACCATCAGTTACACCTTTCACCATATTAGAAATCAATGAACGGTATAGACCGTGCATTGCACGATGACGAATTTGATCTGTAGGACGCTTCAATTCTAATTGAGCATCTGTAATTTCTACAGTAATGTCCCTGTCAATTGCTTGTTTCAGTTCGCCTTTAGGGCCTTTTACTGTAAGGGTGTTATCAGCTGCAACGCTAATTTTCACTCCTGCTGGTATTACTACCGGTTGTTTACCAATTCTAGACATAGTCGTTTAAAATTAATGATGAGAAAATCTCGGTCCGTGTTCAGCTCCGACTAAAAGCTTAATTGTCAGTCCGAATATATTTGGGCCATAGGCCTTTCTATTAATAGATATGACAAAGTACTTCACCACCCACGTTCTCTGCCTTGGCTTGCTTATCTGTTAATACTCCTTTTGAAGTACTCAAGATAGCAACACCCAAACCGTTGATGACGCGCTTGATTTCTGCAGGTTTTGCATATTGACGAAGACCTGGACGGCTCACCCTTTCCAGAACCTGAATAGCAGGTTGTTTGGTGTTGGGATCGTATTTCAAAGCAATTTTGATCAACCCTTGCTTGTTGTCATCTTCAAACTTGTATTTCAAGATATAACCTTGGTCATACAGGATTTCAGTAAGACGCTTTTTCAAGTTAGAAGCAGGAATTTCAACAATCCTGTGTCCAGCCATCTGTGCATTGCGGATTCTGGTTAAGAAGTCTGCTATAGGATCAGTTACCATAATATTTTATTAAATCAGTTCTAAATTTTGTTTGTACCTATCCCGGAAGGGAGTGAATTTTACCAGCTTGCTTTTTTAACACCTGGAATCATTCCGTTCAAAGCCATGTCACGGAACATAATCCTAGACAGACCAAAGTATCTCATGTATCCTTTAGGACGGCCAGTCAACTGGCAACGGTTCTTTAAACGTACAGGAGAAGCGTTTTTTGGAAGCAGATCCAAAGCAGCGTAGTCGCCAGCTTCTTTTAATGCTGCCCTTTTAGTTGCATATTTAGCAACCATTGCTTCACGCTTTCTTTGTCTGGCTTTTACTGATTCTTTTGCCATGATTTGGTATTATTAGTTATTGTCTTTTTTGATGTTTTTAAAAGGCATTCCCAGCTCTTTCAACAATTCGTATGCTTCTTCATTGGTTTGAGCGGTAGTTACAAAAGTGATATCCAAACCAGTAATCTTATTCACTTTATCAATATCGATTTCAGGGAAAATGATTTGCTCGGTTACACCTAATGTATAGTTACCACGGCCGTCAAAAGCTTTGTCAGAAATTCCTTTGAAGTCACGTACACGAGGCAAAGCCACAGATACCAGACGGTCTAAGAATTCAAACATTTTTTCACCCCTCAAAGTCACGCGGGCGCCAATTGGCATTCCTTTACGAAGTTTGAAGTTTGAAATATCTTTTTTGGAAATAGTAGGAACGGCTTTCTGTCCAGTGATGGTTTGTAACTCATCAACGGCAACATCTACCAACTTCTTATCGGTAACCGCACCGTTAACGCCACGATTTACACAGATTTTTTCCAATTTGGGGGCTTGCATTACACTGGTGTAAGCAAACTTTTTCATTAAAGCAGGTATCACTTCTTTAGTGTACTTATCTGCTAATCTCGGAGTGTATTTTACAGTACTCATTATTTGATTACCTCCCCTGATTTTTTAGATATACGAACTAATTTTCCGCCTTCCCTTGTGCGGGTAACTTTTGTTGGTGCGCTTGTTTTAGCATCCCACAACTGAACATTGCTGATGTTGATGGCTGCTTCAATCTTTACGATACCACCCTTAGTATTTTGGGCAGATGGCTTTGTGTGTTTGGTTGCGATGTTTACACCTTCAACAACTACACGGCCTTTATCGATGATCACTTCCAAAACTTTGCGGGGCTTTTTCAAGTCCTTGTCATCACCGGCTATCACCACAACAGTGTCACCTTTCTTGATGTTGAATTTGGGTTTAAATCTGTTACTCATTGTTATATGCTTAAAGCTGGATGCTAAACGCTAAACGCTTAACTAAATAATTATTTTTTACAGTACCTCTGGTGCCAGGGATATAATTTTCATATAACCCTTATCGCGAAGCTCACGGGCAACTGGTCCAAAAATACGGGTACCACGAGGCTCGTCTGAGTTGTTCAACAATACCACTGCGTTATCATCAAAGCGGATATAAGAACCGTCTTTTCTGCGCAATTTGTTTTTGGTACGAACAATAACCGCTTTTGACACCGTACCTTTTTTTACAGCACTTGCTGGAATGGCCGCTTTCACACTCACTACAATCTTATCACCTATACCGGCATAATCCTGTCCGCTGTTCCCAAGTACCCTGATACAAAGCACTTCTTTAGCGCCACTGTTATCAGCTACATTTAATCTGCTTTCTTGCTGGATCATTTTTTTAAACTTTGTGCCTAGACCTAGGTCTTGACTTTTACAATTTTATATTCAGAGGCTCTGGCGATTGCTTGACAACTGCGCAGGGCATGTAAAGCCAATTACTTAGCTTTCTCTACAATTTCAACGAGTCTCCAACGCTTAGTTTTGCTCAAGGGTCTGGTTTCCATGATTTTCACCACATCACCAATACCACCTTCGCTCTTCTCGTCATGAGCATGAAATTTGGTTGTTTTCTTTACGAATTTACCGTAGATTGGGTGTTTTACTTTTCTTTCAACCGCAACAGTGATAGTTTTGTCCATCTTGTCGCTGGTTACAACGCCAACCCTTGTTTTGCGCAAATTTCTTTCTTCCATTACTTAGCTTTTATGGTTTAAAGACCCAGTTCTTTTTTCTTCAATTCCGTCTGTAAACGGGCGATGTCTCTTCTCAGGCCACGAATATTCATCGGGTTTTCAAGGGGAGAAATAGCATGAGCGAACTCAAGCTTCTTCAACCTCAATTGGTCTTCAGAGATCTTAGCTTTCAGATCTGTTACATTCAGACTTTTCAGGCTATTATTAAAATCGTATGTTTGTTTGTTTGCCATTGCAGTGCGTTTTTTAGATTAAGCTTGCAAATCTCTTCTTACACAGAATTTGGTTGCAATTGGTAATTTCTGAGCGGCCAGTTCCATAGCTTCTTTTGCAGTAGCTTCGGTTACACCGTCGCACTCAAAGATGATACGACCTGGTTCAACAACAGCTGCCCAGAATTCAGGGTTACCTTTACCTTTACCCATCCTCACATCGGCAGGTTTGCGGGTAACAATCTTGTCAGGAAATACACGGATCCAAACATTCCCTTCACGCTTCATAGCACGGGTCATCGCTTGACGAGCTGATTCGATCTGACGGTTGGTCAACCAAATTGGTTCCAACGCTTTTAAAGCGAATGATCCGAAAGAGATGGAAGTACCACGCTTTGCAACTTCGCGAATGCGGCCTTTCTGCTGTTTCCTATGTTTACTTCTTTTAGGTTGTAACATGTTCTTTTGTTTTTTGGATGACCTTACCCGTTACCGGTTGGGGCAATTCAACTTATTTTAAATCGGTGCTAAACACCGGTTTGATTATCTCCTGTTATCTCTTCCACCACCGGCGTTACCACCGCGGTTTCCACCTTCCCTACGGTCACCACCAGGTCTGCGATCATCCCTACGGTCACCTCCAGGTCTTCTTTCTTCGCCAGGTCTTCTGTCGCTCATGTCGTTCTTACCACCAACAAAATTGGGGTTTAGTTCGCGCTTGCCCAACACTTCACCTTTACAGATCCATACCTTGATACCAATTTTACCATAAACGGTTTGTGCAAACACGTTGGCATAATCAATATCCATACGGAAAGTATGCAAAGGAACACGACCTTGCTTGAATTCTTCAGAACGAGCTATTTCAGCGCCACCCAAACGACCACTTAATTTTACCTTGATACCTTCAGCACCCATGCGGAGTGTTGAGGCAACGGCCATTTTAGTTGCACGTTTAAAGTTGATACGGTTTTCAATCTGACGAGCGATGGTATCTCCTACAATATTCGCATCCAATTCAGGACGACGGATTTCAAGGATATTGATTTGCACATCATCTTTGCCAGTCAATTTTTTCAACTCTTCTTTAATACGGTCTACTTCTCCACCACCTTTACCGATGATGATACCTGGTTTAGATGTGTGGATGGTTACAATCAGCTTACCTAAAGTACGCTCAATTACAATCTTTGCGATACCACCTTTGTTGATACGGGCATTCAAGTAAGTACGGATCTTATGATCCTCGATCAACTTTGATGCATAGTCTTTCTTACTACCATACCAGTTGCTTTCCCATCCGCGGATGATACCTAACCTGTTACCAATTGGATTTGCTTTCTGACCCATATAATGGTTTTACAATTAGTTTTTAGAATCTACTATTAATGTTACGTGGTTGCTGCGTTTGCGAACTCGGTAGCCACGACCCTGAGGAGCCGGACGCATCCGTTTCAAAACCCTGCCACCATCTACGAATATTGTTTTTACCACTAGGCTGCTGTCTGCAGCGCTAGATCCGCTGTTCTTTTGCTCCCAGTTGTTAATGGCACTCTTCAGCAATTTTGCAAGAGGAGTGGCATTGTGTTGAGGGTGATGCTCCAGAATGGCCAAAGCTTTTTCCACTTCCATTCCACGGATCACATCGGCCAGCAAACGCATTTTGCGTGGACCTGTAGGATAATTGTTCAGTTTAGCTACTGCTTCCATTTTCTTTTGGTTTCTTATTTGTGAACCGATTTTACAAGCGGCTCAAAAATGATTTATTTCTTAGTTCCTGCGTGACCTCTGAAGTTACGAGTAGGAGCAAATTCACCTAACTTATGGCTTACCATAAACTCTGTTACATAAACAGGGATAAATTTGTTACCGTTGTGTACTGCAAAAGTATGTCCAACGAAATCAGGAGTGATTGTGCTACGACGGCTCCAGGTTTTGATGACACCTTTCTTTGATTTACCATCGTTGATCGCAACAACTTTCTCTTCCAAATTTGCGTCTACGTAAGGACCTTTTTTAATCGAACGACCCATAATAGTTATAAGTTTACTGGTCTGTTAGTGATTTATTTTCCGAGCTAATTACTTAGCTAATTTTTTACCATCTTTTCTTTGGATGATCAGCTTATCGCTACCCTTTCCTTTAGTCCTGGTCTTTTCGCCTTTTGCGTATTTACCATTTCTAGAGCGTGGGTGACCACCTGAGGCCCTACCCTCACCACCACCCATCGGGTGATCTACTGGGTTCATGGCAACACCACGAACACGGGGGCGAACACCTTTCCAACGATTCCTACCAGCTTTACCAGCAGTTTCCAAGTTATGGTCACTGTTAGAAACCACACCTACGGTAGCGTAACAGTTGATCAATACTTTTCTCAATTCGCCAGAAGGCATTTTCAAGACTGCGTATTTCTCTTCTTTGTTGGCTAACTGTGCAGATGAACCAGCACTTCTAGCCATTTTACCACCTTGACCTGGTTGCATTTCAATGTTGTGAATATTGGTACCCAGTGGCATGCTCTTCATTGGTAATGCATTTCCTATTTCAGGAGCAACAGCATCACCAGAAATTACAGTAGCACCAACTTGCAAACCTTGTGGTGCAATGATGTAGCGCTTTTCACCATCTGTATATTGAACCAAGGCGATGAAAGCGGTACGGTTTGGATCGTATTCAATAGACAATACAGCTGCACTGATGTCTTTCTTATTACGTTTGAAATCAATGATACGGTAATGGTGTTTGTTTCCACCGCCCATGTATCTTGAAACCCTGCGACCCTGAACGTTGCGACCTGCAGTGTTTTTTTGTGGTTCCAGCAAACTCTTCTCTGGATCCATGGTAGTGATTTCAGCATAAGCGTTACCTACCCTCCAACGGGTACCTGCTGTAATCGGTTTGTACTTTTTAAGTGCCATTTGTTTTTCCTTTTAATCAGCGGATTTTTCAGCTCCGCAGCTATAAATTAAATATTTGCGTAAAGATCAATCGTCTCGCCTTCAGCTACTGTTACCAGTGCTTTCTTATAAGCCGATTTCATACCCTGGATAAAACCAGCTTTTGTGTAGCGAGTTTTGTTTTTACCAGGAACTACTACTGTGTTTACGTCTACAACGTTTACACCATAGAATTCTTCTACTGCCTTCTTGATTTCAAGTTTGTTGGCCTTACGGCTAACCCTGAAAGCGTATTTGCGCAGTTTCTCTTGCTGTGCGTTTGCTTTTTCGGTTAAAATCGGTTTTACTAATATTTCACTCGGTTTCATTTCTATATTTTGAAACGTTATTCAATTTTTGTTATGCTGCTACTTCTGCATCATTGTCTGCGAAGATCTTAGCGGTTCCTTCAGTAAGAACCAAAACATCCGCATTCATGATTTCGTAAGTATTAATGTCTGCTAATAAAGTGCTAGCAACATTTGGTACGTTACGAGTACTCAAGTACAAATTGTCATTGTATTCAGGTAACACTATCAATGTTTTCTTATCGCTCAAGTTCAAAGCCTGCATTGCTGCAACCAATTCCTTGGTTTTAGGTGCTGCCATGTTTACGTCTTCAATAACGTAGATAGCACTGTCTTTTGCTTTATGACTCAAAGCAGAAATTTTTGCCAAGTCTTTTACTTTACGATTCAATTTGAAATCGTAAGAGTGAGGTTTTGGTCCAAAAATGGTACCACCACCTTTATACAAAGGGTTACGGATATTACCCTTACGAGCACCACCAGTTCCTTTTTGCTTGTGCAGCTTGCGGCTAGCACCTTGTACCTCAGCACGAGTTTTCACTTTGTGTGTACCTTGACGACCAGCAGCCAAATACTGCTTAACAGCCAGATAGATCACGTGATCATTTGGTTCAATTCCAAATACCTCAGCAGGCAATTCAACCGTTCTACCGGTTTTCTCTCCTTTTATATTTAATACGTCTACTTGCATTTTTGTCTGATTTGTTTGTGATTACTTCTGGATTAAAACGATTGATCCGTTATGTCCAGGAACTGAACCGCTGATCAGGATATAATTCTTTTCAGGGAAAATTTTCACAACTTTCAAACCCTTTAGCATTACCCTGTCATTACCCATACGTCCGGCCATTCTCATTCCTTTGAACACCCTAGATGGATAAGATGAACCACCAATAGAACCAGGAGCTCTCTGACGATCGTGCTGACCATGGGAAGCTTCACCCACACCAGAGAATCCGTGGCGTTTTACAACACCTTGGAAACCTTTACCCTTGGTAGTACCAACCACTTCCACTTTTTCACCTTCTTCAAAGATGTCTAGTGTAATGGTTTCACCAAGTGCTTTCTCGATGGAATAATTGCGGAATTCTTTTACGAATTTTTTAGCGGAGGTTTGAGCTTTTGCGTAGTGATTAAGCTCTGCTTTTGTAGCGTGCTTGTCTTTCTTGTCGCCAAAGGCTAACTGAAGTGCACTGTAACCGTCAACTTCAGGAGTTTTAACCTGAGTTACAGTATTTGGACCAGCTTCAATGATGGTACAAGCTATTTGCTTGCCATCTGTAGAAAAGATGCTGGTCATACCAATTTTTTTACCAATAATACCTTTCATCGTTTTTTGCGGTTTGTGCCCCGCGGAGGTATATAGGACATTTCGCCGATGAAGCGAAATTCAATCCTTGTTGACTACCGACCTTTTCCGTTGTTTCCCATATGACTGGGAGAGGAAGTACCGGGAGTAAACAAACCTCGAAGGGCCTGTTTATATGTTAGTTCCATTTAGTCTTGTTAACCGAAGTTTTTCGGACCATTTGGTTTTCTTGAATCAGAGCTGCTTTCTCCTGTTTAAGGGTTGGCAGATGACGATATTGATAAGAACTTTTTTTGTCACTATCTAAGACCTAGGTCCCAGATTATGCTTTAATCTCAACTTCTACTCCAGAAGGCAGATCTAATTTACTCAACGCATCCACAGTTCTAGATGAAGAAGTGTAGATATCCAATAGGCGCTTGTGTGTAGCCAACTGGAACTGTTCACGGCTCTTCTTATTTACGTGTGGTGAACGCAAAACGGTAAAGATTTTTTTGTGTGTAGGTAAAGGAATAGGTCCTGTAACCACTGCACCTGTGCTTCTAACTGTCTTTACGATCTTCTCTGCAGACTTGTCTACCAAGTTGTGATCGTATGATTGCAATTTGATTCTGATTCTCTGAGACATAGACAAAACCCCATTTTTCTGTTGATCAAGATCCAAATGTTATTTTTTAAAGAACTTCTGAATCTGTCGATTTGGGTTTGCAAAGGTAAGGGGCTGTCTTTGATTGGGCAAGTATTTTTGTATCTTTTTTGTGGATTTCTTTGGAAAAACCCAAAAAATATGCCCAAATCGGGTTTTTGAGACAGTTATTCACGGGGTTATCCCCAGAGCGATGGCCAAGATTAGCAAAAATCGCCCAACGGGCATAAAAAAGCCCCGTTCAAAATGAACGGGGCTGGTATTAGAATCAATTGAAAATTAATCTTCAGACTTCACTTTTCCTTTTGCTTTGGCAATTACTTCTTCAGCAATATTGTTTGGAGCAGGTGAATAGTGACTAAATTCCATGGTACTAGAAGCACGACCGGAACTCATTGAACGAAGTTGGGTTACATAACCAAACATTTCACTCAAAGGTACTTTAGCCTTGATTACCTGTGCATTACCCCTAGTGTCCATGCCTTCCAGCATACCACGCCTACGGTTCAAGTCACCGGTAACGTCTCCCATGTATTGGTCAGGAGTAACCACTTCTACACGCATGATTGGTTCTAGCAATGTTGGTTTTGCTTTACGGCCAGCTTCGCGGAAACCGCCTTTAGCACATAATTCAAAAGACATGGCGTCAGAATCCACTTGGTGGAAGCTACCGTCAAATACACGCACTTTCATAGAAACTACTGGGTATCCGGCAAGAACACCAGTTGTCATAGAAGATTCAAAACCTTTTTGAATGGCTGGAACAAATTCCTTTGGAATAGATCCACCAAACAAATCGTTTTTAAATTGGAATGCCTTACCCGGATTTTCTGTCATCCATTCTGCATCGGCTGGTCCAATCGCAAATTGAATATCGGCAAACTTACCTCTACCACCAGACTGTTTTTTCAACACTTCACGGTGCTCAATAGTATTTCCAAATGCTTCTTTATAGGCAACCTGCGGATTACCTTGGTTGATTTCTACTTTGAACTCGCGACGCATACGGTCAACGATGATTTCTAAGTGCAGTTCTCCCATTCCTGAAAGGATGGTTTGACCAGTATCTTCGTCAGTTTTAACGCGCAAAGTAGGATCTTCTTCTACCAATTTGGCAATGGCCATACCCATTTTGTCAACGTCAGCTTGCGTTTTAGGCTCAACAGCAACAGAGATTACAGGCTCAGGAATGAACATGTTCTCCAAAGTAATAGGATGGTTCTCATCACACAAAGTATCTCCAGTCTTGATTTCTTTGAAACCTACTGCTGCTGCAATATCACCAGCTTCAATAAAATCAATTGGGTTTTGTTTGTTAGCAAACATCTTCATGATACGGCTGATACGCTCTTTTTTACCACTTCTTACGTTCAATACATAAGAACCAGCATCTAAGTGACCAGAATAGCATCTGAAGAATGCCAGACGACCCACAAATGGATCAGTCATGATTTTGAAAGCTAGTGCTGCAAAAGGTTCTTTTGCATTTGGCTTACGTGTAATGGTTTTGCCAGTATCAGGATCTGTACCAACAGTGTCTTCTACATCTACCGGGCTAGGCAGGTAACGACAAACTGCATCAAGTGCAGTCTGCACACCTTTATTTTTGAAAGAAGATCCGCACATCATTGGAACAATGCTCAAATCAATACAAGCTTTACGGATAGCTTCGTGAACCTCTTCTTCTGTTATTGAAGCTGGATCATCAAAGAATTTCTCCATCAAGTTGTCATCATATTCAGCAACTGATTCAATTAATTTGGCTCTCCACTCATTGGCTTCTTCCACCAAATCAGCAGGTACAGGAATTTCTTTGAAGGTCATTCCTTCCGTTTCCATATCCCAGATTACACCTTTCATGGTAATCAAATCCACCACACCAATAAAGTCATCTTCCGCACCGATAGGCAATTGTAAAGGAACAGCATTTGCGCCAAGCATTTCTTTCACCTGGTGAACTACCATTAAGAAATCAGCACCAGAACGGTCCATTTTGTTTACAAAACCAATACGTGGAACCTTGTAACGGTTAGCTTGACGCCAAACAGTTTCAGATTGTGGTTCCACACCATCTACCGCAGAGAACAAGGCAATCAAGCCGTCCAGTACGCGCATAGAACGCTCTACCTCAACGGTGAAATCCACGTGACCGGGAGTATCAATGATGTTGAAATAATATGATTTGGTGTTGGCATCAGCCGTACCCTTGTTGGTAGGGAATTTCCACTCACAACTTACTGCAGCAGAAGTGATGGTAATACCTCTTTCCTTTTCCTGTTCCATCCAATCGGTAGTAGCCGCACCATCGTGCACCTCCCCAATCTTGTGAATCATACCAGTGTAACGCAGAATACGCTCGGTAGTGGTGGTTTTACCTGCATCAATGTGCGCGGCAATCCCAAAATTTCGTTGTAGTCTCAAGTCCGCCATAAAGAGTTCTTGTTTAAGATTTGTTTTTCTGAAGTACGCTCCAAATTTTTCGAGCGGCAAAGGTAACAATTATCCCGATTGTACAAGGGGTTCACCCAGATTTAATTCTGATGGGGATAATTTAGGGTTAATTGCATAAAAAAGCCCCGGAATTTCCGGGGCCTATGATAACTCTTTGCAGAGATTAAACCTTAAAGTGTGAGAAAGCCTTGTTGGCTTCTGCCATACGGTGGGTATCTTCTTTCTTTTTGAAAGCAGCGCCTTCACCTTTTGCTGCGGCCATGATTTCATTAGCCAATTTGTCTGCCATTGTTCTGCCATTTCTTTCACGACTAAAACGGATCAACCATTTCATACTTAAAGAAATTTTACGGTCAGCACGTACTTCAGAAGGAATCTGAAAAGTAGCACCACCAATTCTGCGACTACGTACTTCTACGGCAGGAGTAACGTTGGCAATCGCTTTTTTCCAAACCTCGTATCCTTCTTCACCGGTTACTTTGGTCACTTTATCAACTGCATCATAAAAGATATTGATAGCAGTTGATTTTTTACCTTGCCACATTAGGTTGTTGATAAAACGAGTTACCAATTTATCATTGAATCGTCCGTCTGGTGCTAAGGGTAATTTTTTGGCTTGTGCTTTACGCATGATTGCTAATTTTTAATTGGGCTGAAATTCTTCAAGTATTAAAACTTTACTCAGCTATGTTAATTGGTTATTTCTTTGCTTTCACTTTCTTAGTACCGTATTTAGAACGGCTCTTCTTACGGTCTTTAACACCTGCAGTGTCTAAGCTACCGCGAACAATATGGTAACGTACACCTGGCAAGTCTTTTACACGACCACCGCGGATTAACACGATACTGTGCTCTTGCAGGTTATGACCTTCACCAGGGATATAGGCGATAACTTCCACTTTGTTGGTCAAACGAACCTTTGCTACCTTACGCAAGGCAGAGTTTGGTTTCTTAGGAGTAGTAGTGTAAACCCTGGTACAAACACCACGGCGCTGAGGACATGCATCCAAAGCTCTTGATTTACTTTTAGCCCTGATTATTTCGCGACCTTTTCTAACTAATTGCTGTATTGTAGGCATTCTAATCCGTTTAAAATTTCGGACGGCAAAGGTAATGGCTGAATGTGAAAAACCAAAATGTTTTCAAAAGTTTCTCCCCAGTATTTTCAAAAATAGTTCAAAATAGCTATTTTTTTTCTTGAAATTGGGGATAAAATCATTAAAAATAGGTTTGATTTTGGTATAAACCCACCTAATACCTACAGAAAAAATAAATCTACTGACCGCTATAAAACGGAAGGGTGCTACCTGTAAAACACGGAATTTGTACTGATTTTTAACCCATTATTGCTAAAAGCCTTGTGCAAAGTAGATTCACTGGATATTTTACTGGAAAATTCAATCCATGAAAAATATCTTTATTGTCTCTGCTCTATTAATGATTTCAATTCAAATTTCTGGCCAAGACAGTCTTTTGAAAGCAGGAGATATTGCCATCATCACTTTTCAGGCCGATAATAATGATCAATTTGTCTTTGTGGCCATTGCCCCCATTCAACCTGGCACCAAGATTCAATTTTCTGAGAAAGGATGGAATGGATCCCTTTCCACGCCTGCATTTGCCAATAGTTCAGAAGCCATACACGCATGGACCAGCCCTAACCAGGTACTCTTGGCGGGCACATTTATTAGGGTAGATTTTAATAGTTCCGGGGCTAACCCTCAGGTTAATTTGGGTACAGTGCAATCCACCGGAAATGCTGGTTTTGCTGCCTCTGGCGATCAATTAATTGCTTTTCAGGGTAGTCCAATGAGTCCTAGATTTCTTTATGCTTTATCGTCAAACCCCTGGCTTAGTTTAGGAAGTCCAAGTAGTAATCAGTCATGGCTTCCAACGGGTTTAGTTAACGGCCTTTCGGCAAGGGATTTTCCAAAGGAGATGGATGACCAATACTTTTCTATCCCCGTTTCAACAGGAACCAGAGACAGTATTTTGGCCATGATTGGCAGAACAGAGAACTGGTTTAGAACCAATACCAGGGTAGCGCAGATTCCTGAATGGCATTTTTATATTTACCGGGGATACTATAGTAAACCAAATGGCAGTTTTTCTGTGCTAACCACTTGGGGCAAGGAATTGGACGGAACTGGTCCAGCCCCAACTAGTTTTTTAGACAGTGGGTTTACATTTTATCTGACTAATAGAGCAGGGCTTCAAAAACTAGATTCTAGTTGGACCCTGAGCAGATTATGCATTGGTTCTGGGATTAAACTAGCTATTAATGGATACCCCTTGAGTTTTCAAGACTTGGCCCAAGAAGGTTTGGGTAAAATAGTAGTTACCGAAAAGGACCAGATTACCATTAGAGGCCAATCAGGTCCTTTGATGTTGGAGGGTGACACAGCAACTTTAAAAAAACTGATCTTAACGGAAGGGGCAATGATTGGTCTTGCAAGCCCGCTTCAAATTCCTGGTGGACCAGACCCCGGTGCTGTTATACTTAACCCTTTTGCGGTTTTAACCAGCAATGACAAACTCATACTTTGCAGTAATCAGCAGGGAACAGCCAGTTTTCTGCGTGGAAAATCTGCTCAGTTAGTTGGCAGCCTGATTACTAAAAATTGATCTTTTTATATCATTTTTGCATAAAAAAAACCCCGAAATAATCGGGGCTTTGAAAATGTGTTTACTGCACTTATATATTAAACATCCAACCATGCGTATCTGCTATACGTCCTTCCTTGATATCATCTAATTGCTGTTTGACAGCAGGAGAAACGGTAAACTTGTCCAGGTCAAATGGCATGATATGATCTTTGTATTTCAACTCTTTGATGGGTGCAATAGTAGCTGCAGTTCCAGTGCCAAATACTTCCTGTAATTGACCAGATTGATAGGCCGCTACTAATTCATCCACATTAATTCTGCGCTCTTCCACTTTAACTCCCATTTCCCCTAACAGTGTCATCACAGATTTTCTGGTCACCCCATGCAGAATAGTACCTTCTTCTAATGAAGGGGTTACTGCAACCCCATTGATCAAGAAAAATACATTCATCATTCCCACTTCTTGCAGCCACTTGTGCTCCTGCGCATCGGTCCATAAGACTTGGTCATACCCTTCCTTATTGGCCATTTTAGCAGCCATCATACTACCTCCATAATTACCCGCATTTTTAGAGAACCCTACGCCGCCTGGAGCCGCCCTAGTATAGTTTTCTTCCACTAAAATTTTCATCGGCTTGGCGTAGTAAGGACCAGTGGGGCTCAGAATTATTAAAAATTTATATGAGTCAGAAGGCCTAACACCTAAAAGCGCATCGGTAGAAAACATAAAGGGACGAATATACAACGCGTGATCCTTCAAATTGGGTATCCAATTTTTATCCAATTCAATTAGTTGGCGCATCCCTTCCATAAAAATTGATTCCGGTACTTCCGGCATACACATTCTTTTAGCAGAAAGGTTAAAACGCTTAAAATTTTCATCCGGTCTAAAAATGCTAGCCTCCCCTTCTTGGTTCTTGTAGGCCTTGATTCCTTCAAAAATGGATTGGCCATAGTGAATGGCTGCCAAGGAAGGATCCAGTGTAAGCGCTTGATATGGTTTTATAGAAACATTTGTCCATTCTCCATCTACATAGTCCGCTTCTAACATATGATCAGTGAAATACTTTCCAAAAGGAATATTTTCCAGACTCATAGTTAGCAATTTGCTTACCGCCACTTTTGTAATCTTTATTCCAGCCGCTGCTACCATAGTTTTATATTTGCTGCAAATAAACGAAAAAAATAAAAGCTAACAATCGTTAATATTTTAAAAACTCATGTCAACTGTTAAAACCATCTTGCCAGATTTTGTCATTGCCAATTTATATGGAAACAATTTGGTAGTGGGTAATGACGTGGTTGGCAGGGAAAGACCCAAGCAAATTTTTGTTGATAAAACAGTGGAACCTTTAGTTGAAAAGCAAGTAGAAAATATTACCGCAGCACCTGTAAAACAAACAGCCAGTATTCCTGAGGCTCAAGAAACTTCTTCAGTGCAGACCAGTATTTCAGAAACACCAAAACAATGGTTCTTGGGTAATAATGGTAAACAAATTGCCTTGATGGTCAAGGAAGAAAGCGTGCCTTATATCAATGATAAACATTTACAATTCCTATCAAATGTGTTAAGTGCATGTAAATTGAATTTAGGTGATATAGCCCTAGTCAACTACAACAACTTTCCGCTTGGTTTTGAAGAACTAAAAACCAAATCAAATCCCAAGATTGTTTTGGCTTTTGACCTATCGACCAAAGAATTAAAATTGCCTTTTACCATTCCTTTGTACCAAGTACAAGACTATGCGCAATGCAGATTCTTATTTGCTCCTAGCCTATCAAAAATGGAGGGAGACCATGCCGATGCAAAATCAGAAAAAACCAAACTATGGAATAGTTTGAAAACACTATTTGGTTTATAAGACAGCATTAAAAATTCTTTTATGGCCACCCAACGCATTACGCTAGTATTTGCCACCAATAACCAAAACAAGGTCAAAGAAATTAGATCCATTTTGGCAGACCCATTTGAGATTATTACACTTACAGAATCTGGAATTGACATTGATATTCCAGAACCACACGATAGCTTGGAAGCCAATGCTTCAGAAAAATCAAGCACTATTCATCGGCTAGTTGGCAAAAACTGTTTTAGTGAAGACACCGGTTTAGAAGTGATTGCATTAAATGGGGAGCCTGGTGTGAAGAGTGTCAGGTACGCTGGTGAAGGAAGGGATTTTCAAGAAAACATCAACAAGTTATTGGCCAACCTAGGAAGTCAAAGCAATAGAAAAGCAAGGTTTAGGACCGTTGTTTCATTGATTTGGGAAGAGCAAGAATATTTGTTTGAAGGTATCTGTGATGGTCAAATTACCCAAGACCAGAAAGGATTACAGGGATTTGGATATGACCCTATATTTATTCCTGATGGCGCTATTACCACATTTGCTGAAATGGGTATGGAAGAAAAAAATAAGTATAGTCATCGAAAAAAAGCTATAGCCAAACTAGTTAGTTTTCTGCAAACCAAACTGCATGAATAGAATCAAGATAAATCTACCCAATCAGTTCTCTTTTACAACAACCCTCAAGATCAGGATCACAGATTTGAATTATGGAGGCCATGTTGGGAATGACCGTTTTCTGGCATTATTACAGGAAGCAAGGCAAGAATATTTGTTACAGTTTGGTTATGGTGAATTGGATTTTGAAGGGCTTGGATTAATCATGGCCGATGTTGCCATTGAATACAAATTGGAATTAACCTATGGCCAAACCATCTCTATTTCTGTACAGGCCGCGGATTTTGACAAACTGGGTTTTGACCTTTTTTATAAAATGGAAATTATCCATGAATCTGAAAACATTTTGGCTGCAAAAGCCAAAACGGGTATGATCTGTTTTGATTACAATAGCAAGAAAAAAACAGCTATTCCTGAAGCAGCCATTTTAAAATTGTCTATTTAAAATATTTTCAAGCATCCCTATGAAATATTTTTTTTCATTGTTGTTAGTCTTCTTTTGCGTGGCAGGCACATCTCAATTGCCTGCATACAAGAATCCTCAATTGCCCATTGAACAAAGGGTTAAAGACTTATTAGGAAGAATGACAGCAGAAGAAAAATTCTGGCAATTGTTCATGATACCCGGATCAATTGAAAAGGGTGAGGAAACTAAATACCAGCACGGCATTTTTGGTTTTCAAGTAAGTGCCGTTGGCAATAATTTGGACGCCTCACAACAAATGATGCAATATGGCAAATCAGAAACAGCTGTTGCACTAGCCAAGAAAATCAATGCCCTACAACGCCAGTTGGTGGAACATACCAGACTTGGAATTCCCATGATTGCTTTTGACGAAGCACTGCATGGATTGGTACGTAATGACGCAACCGTTTTTCCACAATCCATTGCCTTGGCGGCTAGTTGGGATACCAGTTTGGTTAGCCAAGTGGCAAATGCCATAGCGGATGAAGTTGCGGTTAGGGGCATCCGTCAAATCCTCTCTCCTGTAATCAATCTAGCAACTGACCCTAGATGGGGCAGAACAGAAGAAACTTATGGCGAAGATCCATTTTTAACATCCGCCATGGGCGATGCGTTTATGGGTGCTTTTGAAAGAAAAGGAATCATTACTACCCCCAAACATTTTATAGCCAATGTGGGTGCTGGTGGAAAAGACAGTTACCCCATTCATGATAACGATAGACTGTTTAGTGAAACCCATTTTAGACCATTTGTTAGCGCTTTTAAAAACGCTGGAGCGCGATCGGTAATGACATCCTACAATTCCGTAGACGGCCGTCCTGCGTCTGCTAACGATTGGTTATTGAATAAAACTTTAAAAGACAAATGGGGGTTCCGTGGTTTTGTCATTTCTGATGCAAGTGCGGTTGGTGGAGCAACTGTGCTACACAATACCGCAAAGGATTACGCGGAATCTGGTAAGCAAGCCATTATGGCTGGTTTGGATGTGATCTTTCAAACTGCATGGGAACACCACAAATTATTTATTCCCCCATTTTTAGATGGATCCATTCCAAAGTCAATTATCGACAGTGCTGTAGCAAGGGTTCTCACTGCCAAATTTGAATTAGGATTATTTGAACAACCTTATGTAACAGAAATTGATTTAACCGAACTACAGAAAAAAGCGCATCAAGCACTAGCCCAAAAAGCGGCCATTGAATCCGTAGTCTTGTTAAAAAATGATGGGGCTATTTTGCCTTTTAAAAATAATATAAAGACCATAGCAGTAATTGGAGAAGACGCCCAGGAAGCCAGACTTGGAGGCTATAGTGGACCTGGCAACAATCGCATAAGTCTGATCAAGGGTTTAGAGGCAAGGGCAGGAAGGGCTATGAAAATCAATTATACCAAGGGTTCTAGTAGATTGTTCAACAACCTAGAGGCTATTCCTTCTAGCAATTTGTTTTATTTACAAGGTTCTGATACCATTCATGGTTTAATTGGTGCTTATTATAACAATATTGATTTGACTGGCAGTCCTGCGGTTACAAGAAATGACCAACAAATCAATTTTAGTTGGACCCTTTATCCACCAGATAGTAAACTAGACCTTGATTTTTACAGTGTTCGTTGGAATGCTCAATTGATTGCCCCAAAAAGTGGAACCTTGGAATTAGGACTAAAAGGGAATGATGGTTTTAAATTGTATGTGAATGGACAATTACTGATTGACCAATGGACCAAAACTGGTTTCAGTACCAAACTGATTCCTATAAAAGTTGATGCAGGCAAAACCTATCCCATTCAAGTTGAGTTCAAAGAACCCAATGCCAATGCGCATATTCAATTGGTATGGAAGGTTCCAACAAAACAAACTGTAGCATTTGCTGAAGCAATTGAGCTTGCAAAAAAATCAGATTTGGTTCTTTTTAATGCAGGCATAGAAGAAGGAGAATTTAGAGATAGGGCAAAGCTTTCTTTACCTGGAAATCAGGAAGCTTTATTAGCTGAATTATTTAAGCTGGGCAAACCTGTAGTAGTTCTCTTAACTGGTGGCAGCGCCATTACCATCCAACCTTGGATAGACAAAGCTACTGCTGTTTTGGATCTTTGGTATGCAGGTGAGCAAACAGGTCATGCATTAGCAGCCATTCTTTTTGGTGACGCCAACCCAAGCGGAAAATTACCCATCAGTTTTCCTGTTTCAGAAGGCCAACTACCCTTTGTATACAACCACTTACCCACAGGCAGGGGTGATGACTATAATGATCTAACTGGAAAACCGCTTTTCCCATTTGGATATGGCTTGAGCTATACCCAATTTGAATACAGCCATTTACAAATGGAAAAAAATAGGATTAAATCTACAGACAGTGTTTGGGTACAATGCCAGATTACCAATATTGGCAAATATGATGGATCAGAAATTGTACAGTTGTATATCCGCGATCAATTAGCAAGTCTTGCACGCCCTGTGATGGAGCTAAAAGGGTTTCAAAAAATATTTTTGAAAAAAGGGGCGTCCACTATTGTAAAGTTCCTGATTAGTGCTCAACAATTAGAAATGCTAGACGGGCAGATGCAACCTGTTATTGAACCTGGTGATTTTAGAATTATGATTGGTGCCTCTTCCAATGACCTTCAACTAAAAAGCACATTAATGGTAATTAAATAATATGCCATTTTGGATGCATATTTATAACAGCAATCATTAAAAATTAGACTCCAAATTGACTCAAGTGATGGTCCAAATGCTTGTATAGCATATTGTTCCACTCTGTTACATTTAACTTGCCAAAAGAATGCGATTCTCTCCCATCAAAATAGGCAGCTCCATTATATAATGTCTGGTTAATATGATTGATGAGTCTGGCTCTTTCATTTTCAAACTGCTTTGCATCTTTGATGATAAATGCAGGTGCAGTTGGACTATTGTGAGAATAAGGTTTATCGGTAACTACTTTACCCTTCACAAATAATTTCAACACAAACTTTAAAATTGGATTGGGTTTTGGATGAATGTCTTCATAAATCATTTCATAAGTTACATTGCAATGGGCTAACATCTGAGCCACATTCATATTACCCCATTTAGCCAGAGTTTCTGGAGTCAACCGATTGATTCTGTTTAAAATTTGGTGAACACTAATTGGGTCAAATACATTGTTCATAAAATGATTTTTGATTTAGGGGATCAAATGGCTTCATTCCAAATACGCCAACTTTCTTCTGCCTGTAAGATAAGCATTTCCCATCCATTTTGAATGCTTGCTCCTTGAGCTTTCCCCATGGCTAAGAACTGTGTTTCTTCAGGATTATACACCAGGTCAAATAAATGGTGTTGCTCAGTCATAAACTGATAGGGTAAATTGGGACAAGCACCTACATTTGGGTACATACCCAAGGGGGTTGTATTTATGACCAATTTGTGAGACATCATCATCTCCTGATCTATCTGTTCATAGGCAATGGTATGGTCTGACGCTGTTCTAGATACAGAGAGATATACAATTCCCAGTTTTTTCAACACCCATTCCACTGCAGCAGATGCACCACCTGTTCCTAATATTAATGCCTTATTATGATGGGGTTTCAGGAAAGGGGCAATGGTTTGTTCAAAACCTACTACATCGGTATTGTAGCCTTTCAACTTTCCATTATTGATTCGCACACAATTACAAGCTCCAATTTCTTGAACTGCCTGAGTGGAATCATCTATAAAATCCAATACCGCTTTTTTATATGGTATGGTAATATTAAATCCTTCCAATCCTTCTCGATGGTCTAGAATTGCTTGTAATGCTGAGATATCAGGCAAAGAGAAATTCTCGTATATAGCATCAGTAAGCCCCAGGTTTTGAAACTTTTCCGTGAAATATTTCTGGGAAAAAGAATGCGACAGGGGAAATCCCAATAAACCATACAAGCGCATGCAACTGGTTTTATTTGGTTAGATACAACTCAAAAGTATCGCCGCGCAAACCAATTCTCATGGCCTCCAAAGCTATCACTTCATTGGGTGCAATATTGCCCAAGTTGACATTACAGCCAATCAATTCTAAGAAATACAATTGTTGTGCTTTTTGAGGTGCTTCCCAAAGAATTTTTTCAGCAGGAATCTGTGTAAGGATTTCTTGAACAAGTCCTTCTCTTACTTCTCCGCTGCCGCGATAGATACCCACATTACCCGCTTCACGCGCTTCTGCAATTACATAAGAAGAGCCTGCTTCTAACTCTGCACGCATGAGTTCTATCCATTTATAAGGAGGAATAATATGGGCTGCGTCTTTAGAGCCTACTTCACTCAATACGGTAGCGTGTTTGGTTAGCTTTTCTATATATCCACATTTTTCAGGATGGGGAATACTAATAGAACCATCACTAACCTCAATATAATCAATACCATAGTTCTTACAAATGGCCAAGTAATCGTCAAACTGATTTCTAATTAAAAAGGCTTCAAAAAGGGTACCTCCAAAATAGATTGGAATACCGTATGATTGATAGGCTTGAATTTTCTCACGCAAATTGGGAGTAACATATGCAGTTCCAAAACCTAGTTTTATAATGTCTACGTGCGGACCGGCCACACTCATAAAATTATGTACTTCAGGAATACTAAGCCCTTTATCCATGACCATGGTAATTCCATGAGCCCTTGGTTTTTTGATTCTATCAGGAATTTGCGTAAGATTAAAATTCATTTCGTTCTATTTTCGACTGCAAAATTAGGTTAATCAATCCACATTATGGGTAGAGGCGCTGTAGATGGTTTAGTAGAATCAATCAGATTTTTTTGCCTTTCTTGTATCTTGCTACAATATCCACCACTTGATTATTTTGAAGGATTGATGGATTTAATTCTATGAATTTTTTGAGGAATTTGGGAGATTTTTCCATGGCCATCTCTAGTTTCAACAAAGCTTCCTTAGATTTTCCCATAGCAAATAAAGCGGTACTCTGATAAAACAAAAAAAGTGGCTTATTTTCTGTGGCTTTCAAAGCTGCTAAGGTTTGCACCAAGGCTTCTTCAAAAAATGCGCCTTTTAATAGGCATTTGATTAAAGATTCCCAACCTGATACATTTTTGGTTTTATGGCGCACAACCATACTAAAATACTGGATAGCTTCTTTGTATTGTTCTAAATGTAAACGGCATTCACCCATTGCCAAATTATATTCCGCAATACCTCGATGGATTCTGGTAGCAGACTCTAAATGTTTTATGGCCATTTGCCATTGTTCTTCTACCATATAAGTAACCGCAATTTTATAATGCAGCTTACTATCATCTGGATTTAAGTGAACGGCTTTTTTATAATGAAACCTAGCCTGAGCACTATTTCCCATTCTTTGATAACAGTGTCCAATGGCCTCATAAATCACGTCTTCTGGTCTAGATAGCTCTAATACTTTTTCCAATACTTCAATGGCTTCCTTGTATTTGCGCAACCGCAAATAAGCGTCACCCATATTTCTGTATGCGTAGTCAAATTTTTCATCAATAGCTACCGCGTATTGGTAGGCGTCTATTGACTTTTCGTACAACTTAAGCCCTTGATACGCAGCCGCCATATTAAACCAAGCAAGCTCATTGTAGGGAAAATCGTCAATAATTTGTTGGTGCAAGCGGATACTTTCCTCATTTCTTCCAGTAAAATCGGTCCAAAAACAGATTTTGTAAAGCGCCTCTTCATTATTGGGTTCTTCTTCCAAAATCAGTTTCAAACAGTCAAATACCTTGTCAAATTCCTCATAATCGTCATAGACATCAGCCAATTCAAAAAGTAAATCTAACCTTTCTTCGCCTTCAAACAGGTTTAAAGCTGCTTGTAATAGTTCAACAGCCTTTGCTTGTTGGTCAAGGGCCAAATAGGCATCAGTCTTCAAAATATAGAGGTTAACGTCATTACTATCATAGAGTTCTGCTGTTTCCAAAATAGTTAAGGCCTCTTGGTATTTGCGGTTAGCAAGTAGCAGGTCAGCTTTTTTAAACATTAGGAGGGCGGAGAAGGGAAATTGATCTAGGCCAGTTTCGGCAGCTTCAAGGGCCTCATTGAGGTCATCCTTTTCATCATAATAGTCAATAATTCGTTCAAAAGCGTCTTCTTCCAGAAAGGAGCAACTACGCCCATGTTTCAGATTTTGATACTTTAATAAAAGTTCTTTGAGTTCCTCTCGGTCTTCTTGGTACGGATTTTCCCTCATTGGACTATTGGTTTATTAAATATAAAACTTTTTTTTACTTTTTTTTCAATTCCTAGGCAACTTTTTTACACTTTGTGCGTCTTATTAATATTAGCTTAATAATAGCAATTGTTAAATTATTGGGAAAAAGAATTAACTTTGTAAAAATGAACAAAAAGCAAACCATACTAAAAATTACCGCGTCAGCCCTGTTTATCATGGCAATTCAAGTAACTTTTGCTGCTTTTTCGTTCACAGGTATTACTGAAGAAAGGGCTAAAAATAGCAAATATTCGTTAAAAAACCTGAGCAGTCTATCTCACAAAAGCTTGAATTATTCCTCTTTAAAAAGCAATCTGCAATTTAAAGGAATGCAAGTTCTGGGATCTAAAGACCCTTTGAATGGTATGGAAGTAAATTCCATGTTGCGTTTTGATAACGGTAACACTACCTATGTGTATCCTTACAAATTCAAAGTGAAAGTACCTACCAAATTTAAGACCCCGGTGTCGCCCCACCACTAATTCATTAACCTATACCCACTGGTTGGAATGTCAAATCTTGAAGCCAATACTGGACTCAAAGTAATTTTTTCTGCTTTATAGTTTACAATGGTATTATCCCCCGATTCCTTAATTTGATACTCTAATACAAATCCAGGAATGTCCTTGAATTGGTATTCAAATTCTTTTACAGAAGGGACAATGGATGTGGCATAGTATAAACTGAAAACACTCCCATCCTTTAAAGTTAGCAGGGCTTTCTTACACTCATATCCTAAAACAATTTTTGTTTCATTTACCAAATTCAATGTCATCCCTTGGTATTGTTTATTTGCCGTCAACCATTGCTCTTTGCTTAAACGATTCATAAACTTATTGGTTCCAAATTCCCTTAGCACTACGGCACTAGATTGGGTTTTTTCATAGATGATAGATTGCTGTATGGCAGGGCTTACAAAGTCTACCCTACTATCATTCCCTTTAATATAGACAGTTTTGTAACTTTTACTAAAACTATTTGACACGTCTTTGTCTAATGTACCATCATCCATAGAAATCTTAAAATTGACCGTGCATTCGGCCACTACTCTTTGTTGCGATAATAGGGGATTTTTCAACCCAAGCATTAATGTTAAAATGACTGAGAGGTATTTCATGTATTGTTTGTCCTTTAATCCAATCAATGTTACAAAATAACTAGACACCTAAAAGTTAAAGCTTTTTATGCCCTATTTGGCATAAATAAAGACCCCGATGCTGAATCGGGGTCTTTATTTTATTTTTTCTTTTGTGTTCTTTCTTTTAAATCCTGCACTTTTTTCTGACTCTCCATCATTTGTTCGTATTTCTCCTGCCATTTACTTTTGGTTTTAGGAGCTTTTCGCTTCACTTCAATTTTAGCCAATATCTTGTCATGATCAATAATATAATTCTGAATCACAAATTGTAATGCCAAGGTAATCAAGTTAGAAACAGTGTAATACCAGGTTAAGGCAGATGGCAATTTGTTAAAGATAAACAAGAGCATAAAAGGGAAAATATACGGCATGTACTTCAAAGCAGGGTTATCCTGAGTTGGTGTCATACTCATATTATAGATTGAAATCAAGAAGCTGGTAATCACCGCTGTAATGGTGAATAAGCTAATATGGTCTCCAAATCCCATGGGTACATTAAAGGGTAATTGGGCAATTACGTCATA